>JAEEGL016652959.1_pt1 | contig 17370 bp, 18 predicted proteins | sample 9134231 | NCBI WGS metagenome assembly JAEEGL01 (sample SAMN16246548, study PRJNA631951) | gut metagenome | biome: gut microbiome; feature: rumen; material: fiber-attached | host: Bos | place: Iran: Karaj | collected 2018-10
ACAATTAATCCAAATGGAGGTACATATAATAGTACAACTTCTAATACAACGGTAACACAAAACTATGGGACAACGTATTCTTTTGCTAATAATCCAACAAAAGCTGGATATATATTTAATGGATGGACTCATAGTGGAAGTGGTACATATAATAGGTATGATACATCTTCAACTGTTTCCAATACGACAACATTTAATTATAATGCTTCTACAAGTGCACTACCTACTGCCTATAACAATTCAGGTGGAGGAACAGTTACTAATGCTATGGTATCAGATTCAACAGCAACTGGAGGATATTCACTTAAAGTAACAACAAATGGAGCAGCTTCACCTGGAGCTGGTGGTATATATGTAGGGTCAGCATATCAAACAACACCAGGAAGAATTAATGTAGTAGAAGTTAAGGCAAAAATTCCATCAGGCTATAATTTATATTTAGGTGGAATTAGTTATCAATATACCGGTATATCATCTGCTTATGAAGCTGATACATATGCAGGAACAGGTGCTTGGAAAACATATTACTTAGTTGTTTATACAGGTGATACAGGAACATTTTCTAGTACAATGTATTTATATATACAAGGAAGCAATAATACATCAGTTACTTGGAATATTAATTCTATAGTAGTAAAAAGTTTTACTAAAGCTAATTTTAAATCCAAATATACATTTGGAGCTGGAGCAGGAACACTAACTGCAAAATGGACAATTGGAGGATCAAGAGTAACATTTAATAATAATGGAGGAGCATTTAATACAACATATGTTAAGAACTGGACAAATGGTTATAATAATGTTGCTACAGCTTCAGCAGATAGGAATTATACATATAATACAGCTTATAATACATATCCTGGAGATACAAATTATGATTGGACACCAGATACTAGAGTGGTATCCAGAACAGGGTATACATTTGATGGATGGTATACAGCAGCATCTGGTGGAACAAAAGTGTTTAATGCAAATGGTACACTTATTTCCTCGGTCAGTGGATATAGTGATTCATCAGGTAAATGGATACCATATGATGCTACTGTAACTTTATCTGCACCCTGGACAGGTACCCCATATACAGTAACATATGAAGATAACTTGTTTACAGGTACAAGTGAAACACAAAATGGTGTAACAAGAACTGTAGATGTAGCTAATAGTTATTTAACACTTGATGGAACATGGACTACAACATCGTTTGAGTTATGGAATTATGAAAGACGATCATTTAGTGCAAATGATGTGTATAGAATAACACTTACATATGTATCTGGAAGTTATACTACGACAGTTAATCCGGTCTTTGTACTAGATTTAACTACAAATGGAACACATTTTAGCGATAGAGGTACTTCACCACTTAGTTATAAAACCCTAACATTCCCAACAAGTGGGACATCTACTACAACATTTACAGTAGATTCAACAAGGACATCTGCTAATGGATTGCATTATTGGGCATGGCATTCAACAGCAAATGCTACAACATTTAGTAACTATAAAGTAAGAGTATTAGTGTCTAAAGTACATACTAAATCAGTAACATTTGGTAGTACTTATGGAACACTTGATACACCAACAAAGAGTGGGTATAGTTTTGCTGGATGGTACACAGCAGTAAATGGTTCGACACAAGTATCAAGTAGTACAACAGTATCAACAGCAAGTAATCATACACTTTATGCAAAATGGACAGCTTATACTATGACTCTTAAATATCATGTAAATGGTGGTACTATAGCAAGCGGTTATAATACTAGTGATGGATATTGGCGAGCAGGTTCTGATAGTTTAGTAGAACGATCGACTGATTCAGGTAGTACTTGGGCAGATATAACGGCGACACTTAATTCTACCACTGTGACATATAACTTATGGAATGTAGCTACATATGGTGCAACAAAAACTGGTTGGTCTATTGTGGGTACCAAAGCTTATAATACAAAATCCGATGGTACAGGATATGACATAAATCAAGATCATAATTTAACATCTTCAACTTCAAATGCACCAACTGCAATACGGCTTAATGGTAATGCAGCACTTACTTCAAACGTTACTCAGAATATTTATGCTAATTGGCAAGGCAATACCTATACAGCAACATTCTATTATCAAAGTAGTGCTACAAATGGAACCCAAACAATAACAAGTGCTACAGCAAGCTGTACAGTAACGAGTGGAAGTAGTTGTTCGGCTACAATACCTTCTGCAGTAAGAAGTAGTGTTGGAAAATATAATAATGCTTACGCAGGTCTTTCAACATCAACTGGAAATATGACGCAAGCTGTTGCATCGGGTACTACAACAGTGACACTTTCTGCCAATGCAACATATTATTCGATATATAGATCAAGTGTAACTAATTATTATTATAGTAGTAGTTACACAAGTAGGACTATTTATAGAAATCAATGGTTTACAAGTACAAGTGCAATGGCAACTCCAGTGCTTTCTACAAGTACAACGGGAACTAGTAATTATTCAACAGCAACAGGGCCTGGAAGTAGTGCATGGTATGGGTTATCTACTGCTCAAGATACTACAAGAGAATACTCAAGTGTATCTGCTGCAGCTCAATCAAATAGTGCAACTCTATATACTGTATATCAATTCAATGTAACATATACAAAAGGTGTTAATGTATCATCTATTGGAGCAACATCTGGAAGTTGCTTAGTAACTACATCAAGTACAAGTTGTAGTGTAACACTTCCAACTATAACTGCAAACACGGGTTATACATCAGCAGGATGGAGTACAACAAGTGGAGCAACAACAGGAACAGCAGCAGGATCTAGTTATACATTAAGTTCTAATCCCACAACATTATATGCAAATGCTATTAAGAATTATACAGTAACAATAACTGTAACAAATGGTACATTATCTGGATCTGCTACTAGAACTATAACTTCAGTCCAAACTATTAATGTTACAGTATCACCAAATACTAATTTTGGAGCTCATAGAACATATTCGAACGGAGTTCAAAAAGGAAATTATAGCCTTTCGGGTGAGCTAAGATATTCTTGTACAAATGCTAATAATTATATAGTTGGGACTATTGCTCCAAATAATGATGCTGGAACAAGTTATAGTATTAGTGGTATTACTTCAGATGCTAGTTGCTCTATTACTCTTAGAAAATTAACGGGTTGGCAATCTAGTACTACTTCATCAACTAGTTTTAGTCATTCTCTATTGAACGATGGTATATGGTGCTGTGGAAGTTCTTATACATACGATTCGGCGAGTGGGACATACAAAGTTACTGGTACAGTTTATGCATCTGGCTCAACTGCTATATATAATAAATACTGCGCATCTTCTTCTAAAGCAGTTGGAAGTTCATGTACTGTGTATGTAACTGATCAAGAAGGTGCATTGGCTGGAACTAAGGTGCCGAGTGGTACTGAACTTTCTGGCATGGATACAACTATGTATCATCCTACTAGTTGTAAAACTATTAATAGTTCAAATAGTAGTTTGTGTTCATTATATAATGGCTCTACATATAGTATCAGTTAACTATTATTTGTGTGCGAAAAGAAAAAGGACTACTTTAAATAGTAGCTCTTTTTCTGTAATTAAAAAGTGTAATAAATTTATTGCAAAATGTGATAAAATAAAATTGGTGATGTATATGAAATTAGGTATATATTGTGCTGGAGCTGTAGGAATACAAATTAAAGAAATAGCAGAATCTCAAGGTGCTTGGTCTGAAATAATTTTTATTGATGATGGTATATCTGGTAAAACATTTCGAGGTTTTGAATTATTGTCTTTTTCTACTTTTTGTAAAAAATACGATTCTTCTTCAGTTGAAGTAGTAATTGGAGCAGGTGATCCAAAACTTAGAAAAAAACTATGTGATAAGGTAATTGCTAAAGGATATAAACTCGCTAGTGTAATTCATCCATATAGTTATATAAGTAGTGATGCTAAAATCGGAGAAGGCGTAGTTGTTGAGATGGGATCATATATTGGATTTGATACTGAAATTGGAGATAACAATCTAATATCCGCTGGTTCTATAATTGCACATAATTGCAAGCTTTTACCCCATTCTGTGTTTTTGGGAACTACTATTGCTGGAGGGTGTAATATTGGAGAAGCATCTTTACTTGGTATGGGATGTGTTATAAGGGAGAGGACTAATGTTGGTAATAGTGCTTTAGTTTCAATGGGTGCTATGGTGTTTTCTGATGTGCCTGATAATATGATTGTTATGGGTAATCCTGCACGTGTTATTGGAGAAAATAAAGGTAGGGATGTTTACAAATGAAAGATATAAATATTGTAAAACCTTTAATACCGTCATATGATGAATATATTAATATGATAAAACCAATGTTTTCTTCTGGCTCTTTTACTAATAATGGGCCTTTGTTAAGAGAATTAGAATCTAAATTATGTGGATATTTAGATATTAAAAACATAACACTTGTTTCTAGTGGGCATATGGCTTTATCTAGCGTTATTAGAGCAATGGAATTAAAAGGTGAGGTAATTACAACACCTTATACATTTGTATCTACGACGCATGCTATTGTAGAGAATGGATTAACACCGATATTTTGCGACATAAAAGATGATTTTACTATTGATGAAGATAAAATAGAAGAACTAATTACTGATAAGACATGTGCTATTATTCCTGTTCATGTTTATGGATATCCGTGTAATGTCAAAAAAATAGAAAAAATTGCTAAAAAGCACAATTTAAAAGTTATATATGATGCTGCGCACTGTTTCGGAGTAGAACTAGATGGTAAAAGTATTCTTGAGTATGGAGATGCTTCGATAATTAGTTTTCATGCTACTAAAGTATATAATACTATCGAAGGCGGAGCAGTGGTTACTAAGGATAAAACTTTAAAAGAGAAACTAGATGTTTTTAGAAACTTTGGGTTAGATAGTGATGGAGAAGCTCTTATGGTTGCTACTAACGTTAAAATGGATGAGTTTAGAGCTGCTATGGGTTTATGTAATTTAAACTATGTTGATGAAGCAATTAATAATAGAAGGAAAGCAGTTAAGCTTTACATATCAAGATTAAAAGGTATTAAAGGAATAACTATTTATGATTACAAAGAATCTGTTAAATATAATTATGCTTACTTTCCAATATTAGTGGATAATAGAGATAAATTATTTGACGTGCTTAAAGATAATCATATTTATTGTAAAAAATACTATTATCCTATTGTTACGGATATGACATGTTATAAATACTTAGATCACTTTAAGGTGGAAAAATCTATAGACTTTGCAAATAGAGTTCTAGTGTTACCACTACATGGGGAATTGTCTTTAGAAGATGTTAACACTATATGTGATGTTATTATTAATAATTTATAATTTATATGTTTTGCTTTGGCAAAACTTTTTGTTTTTTTCTTTGTATAATTATTATTATTGATATATAATAATCTTTATAGGAGTTTATGTTTATGAATGATTTAGTTAGTATAATAGTACCTGTTTATAATGTTGAAAAATTTTTAGATGATACAATTAATTCTGTACTTAATCAAACATATAAAAACTGGGAACTTTTACTAATTAATGATTGCTCTGTTGATAATAGTAAAAAAGTATATGAAAAGTATAAGAATAATAAAAGAATTAAGTGGATTGATTTAAAGAGAAATTCTGGTACAGCAGAAGCAAGAAATAAAGGAATTAAAGTGGCTTCTGGTAATTATATATGCTTTTTAGATTCAGATGATTTTTGGAACAAGGATAAGCTTTCTAAGCAAGTTTCTTTTATGAAAAAAAACGATTATGCTTTTTCATTTACAGGCTATGAATTTGCTAATGAAGATGGCACTTTGACTGGTAAAAAAGTTTGTGTACCTGATAAGATTAACTATCATGGGGCTCTTAAAAATACTGTTATATGGACTAGTACAGTTATGCTTAATATGTCTATTCTTAAAAAAAATGATATTTACATGCCTAATGTAAAGCGTGGACAAGATACTGCTACATGGTGGAAAATACTAAAAAAAATAGATTATGCTTCTGGGTTAAACGAAATATTATCGTTTTATAGAAAGAATAGTAACGGATTATCTTCAAACAAAATAGTGGCTTTTAAAAGATCTTGGAATTTATATAAAAATGTTGAAAAGTTAGGACTTGTTAAAAGTATATTTTACTTTTCTTTACACTTTGTTTACGCTATTAAAAAAAGATTATAATTCAGGGAGGTTTTATTATGAAAAAAATTGGAGTAGTAGGGGCTGGATGTGTTGGTCTTTCTGTAGGATCAATATTATCTTTAGATAATGATGTTGTTCTTTATGATATTAATAGTGATAGGGTTAATGAAATAAATAGTTATGATGGCTTTCGTTTTAAAGCAACTACTAATTTTAGAAATGCTTTATCTAATAGTGATTTTATTATTATAGCTTTGCCCACTAATTATGATAGTGAAAAAGGGCAACTTGATACCAATCTTATTGAAGAAATGATTGTTAATATTAAATATCATTGTGATTGTGAAGAAGCAATAATTGTTATTAAATCAACAGTTCCTGTTGGATTTACTTCTAAAATGAGGATAAAGTATGATATGGATAATATAATATATAGTCCTGATTTTTCTAGAGAAGGATATTCGTTACAGGATAATCTGCATCCATCTAGGGTTATTGTTGGAGGGAATGCAGTTTTAGGAAAAAAGTATGTATCTTTATTTAATGACTATTATCTTGGTGAAGATATACCTGTAAAATTTATGACTTCTTCTGAAGCTGAATCTGTTAAACTATTTTCTAATGCTTATTTAGCAATGCGTGTAGCTTATTTCAATGAGCTTGATACGTTTGCAGAACAACGTAATATGAATTCTGAAAGAATTATCGAAGGTGTTTCTTTAGATCCTAGAATAGGAATGTATTATAATAATCCGTCTTTTGGATATGGAGGTATTTGTCTTCCTAAAGATGTTAAACAATTAGGAGTAGGTTATGATGGAGTTTGTCATCCTTTACTTGATTCTATTGATAGATCGAATAATGAGAGGATTGATTACATAGCAAACAGAATAAAAAAGGCAAGGTTTAAAGTGATTGGCATTTATAGAACTAATATTAAGAAAGATGCTAACGATATTAGAAATGCTTCAATGATGAGAATACTTGAGAAGCTTAAAGATAGAGATTTAGATATAATTGTATATGAATCCTTATTAAAAGATAATATATATGGTTTTGATGTAATAAGTGATTTAGATGAATTTAAGAAAAAAAGTGATGTTATTGTTGCAAATAGAGTTGATAGTAATTTAGATGATGTAAAAGATAAAGTTTATACAAGAGATATCTTTTTTAGAGATTAGATTATTAAGTGGTGATAAGAATGAGATTAAGTGCTACGGGGATATATTACGTTATTGTAAAAAAAGATAAGTTTAAGGATGTTATTGATATTAAAAATGAAACTGAACTTTCTTTTTTTGTACTTAAGAAAATGTTAAAAGTATTTGATATAGATTTTATGGATGTTTCTTATACAAAAGATGGCAAACCCTATTTTAAGGATTCTGATATTCATTTTAATTATTCTCATTCTAATAACTATATTGCTGTTGCAATTAGTACTACTTCTTTGGGTGTTGATATTGAAGAACGTATTGTTACCGATAGAGTTTCTGACTTATATTTAGGATCTGCTAGAGGTAGGGGAAAATTAAGGAACTGGGTTATAAAAGAATCATATGTAAAGCTAAAAGGTGCTGGTCTTAAGATATTTCGTGATGTTGATATTAATAAAATTACTAATAACTATAAATTAATAGATGGTGGTAATTATATGTCCTGTATTATGTATTTTGGTCCTAAAAGAAGATGTATTAATTTACAAAAATACTTATAAATGGTAAAATTAAATAGGTGTATGGTAAATGAATAATATAGATAAATATAATAAAATTTTTTTATCACTATTTAGTTGTGATGATGTAACTGATTTAAAATTTGGATCTAATGGCTGGGATTCTGCAGGACATTTAATACTGATTACAGAGTTAGAAAATGTATTTAGTATAAAGCTAGATGTTGAAGATATTCTTGGTTTTAAATCATATGTTCATGGTAAGGATATAATGAAAAAGTATGGTATAGATCTTTAGAGGTATTATATGAGTTTGGAAGTATTATTATCTGTTGTTAATAAAGATAAAAAACATTTTTCGAAGATGAATATAACTAGTAAATGTACTGTTATTAATCAATCTGGTAAAGAAGAACATTATAAATATAAAAATTTTAATGTTTTTTGTTATGATGAAAAAGGTGCTTCTAGAAGCAGAAATAGAGGCCTTTCTTTAGTTTCTGAAGATATAATACTTTTATGTGATGAGGATGTTGTTTATGATAAAAACTATGAAAAAATAGTTCTTTCTGAGTTTAAAAAATATCCTAATGCTGATCTTATTACTTTTAATTTAGAAAGTCCTAATAGATGGATAAAAAAGAATAAAAAAAATAAAAAAGTTCATTTTTATAATGGTTTGGGTTATAGTTCTTCTAGTATTGCTTTTAAAAAGAAATCTGTTATAGATAATAGTATTTCTTTTAATGCTTTATTTGGGCCTAATAGTTTTTATGGTAGTGGAGAAGATACCCTTTTTATTGTAGATTTTTTAAAAAAAGGTTTAAAAGTATATGCAAGTACTAAAAATATAGGTACTGTATATCACGATAACTCTTACTGGTTTTTTGGTTATAATGATAAATATTTTTTTGATAAGGGAGCTTTGTTTACTGCTATAAGTTGTAGGTTTAGATATGTTTTATTTTTGCAGTATTTAGTTAGACATAAGGAAGTTTTGACAGATATTAATTTTTTTGATGCATATAAGCTTATGAAATCTGGTTCTTTAGATTATTTAAAAAGAATTAGTAAATAGATTTTATTTGTGTTATACTATCCTTAGGAGGAATATATGAAAAAGAGGTTTTTAGTTTTATTAATAGTTATGTGTTTGGTCCTAACAGGTTGCGGTAAAGCCAAAAAAGTTCCTAATGATGTTGATAAAAAAATGATGGGATCTTATCAATTAACTGAAATAAAAGGTGATAAGAAAAAATATTCAAGGAAAGAAATGGAACAAGCTAAAGAAAAGTATTTAATTCATATAAGGGGTAAAGGTGAAGCTATTCTTATCAAAGATGGAAAAGATCATTTCGTAGAATATAATACTAAATATATTCTTAGTACTGATAAGAATGGTGATCCTGAAGAAACAAAATATAAGTTTAAGGATGGTAAAATAATAGTTCGTTATGATGATAGAAAGTTTATTTTTACTAAGGTGAAAGATCCAATTAAAGAAGCAGAAAAAGCTGCGAGAAAACTTAAAACAACAGTGACAACAAAAAAATAAGTCTTTGTTAATAAAGACTTTTTTTGCGCTTATTTTTACTTGTTTTAATGCTTAAAATAGTTTATAATATGTCTGTGGAGGAGATAATATGAAAAAAAGTAATGTATTTGAAGAAACAGTTAAGATTTCTAAAGAAAAATTTGATGAAGCAATTGATAAAGCATTTGAAAAGAAGAAATCTAGTATAAAAATGGATGGATTTAGACAAGGTAAGGTACCTAAAGATGTATATTTTAAAAAGGCTGGAAAAGAAAGTTTATATATGGATGCACTTGATATACTTTTACCTGATGCATATGATGAAGTAATGAAAAACTATAAACCTATTATTGATCCAAAGGTTGATATTAAATCTATTGGAGAAGATGGGGTTGAGTTTATATTTACTATTACTACTATGCCAGAAGTAGAAATATCTAAGTATAAAGGACTTAATGTTAAAAAAGATAAAGTTTCTGTTACGAAGGAAGAAATTGATCATGAACTTGGTCATTTGCTTGAAAGATATACTGAACTTGGTATTAAAGAAACAGGTAAGGTTGAATCCGGAAATGTTGCAGTAATTGATTTCGAAGGATTTAAAGATGGAACTCCTTTTGATGGTGGTAAAGGCGAAAACTATTCACTTGAAATCGGTTCTAATACTTTTATTCCAGGTTTTGAAGATCAAGTAATTGGTATGGAAAAGGGCGAAGAAAAAGATATAGTTGTTACTTTCCCAGAAGATTATCATGCTGAAAATCTAAAAGGTGCTGAAGTTACATTTAAAGTTAAAGTTCATGAAATTAAAGAAAAACAAGTTCGTGAACTTGATGAAGAATTCTTTGAAGATCTTGGACTTGAAGGGGTTAATGATGAAAAAACTTTAAGAGCAGAAATTAAAAAGAATATTGCAGCTTCTAAAGAAAGAGAAGTGGAAGATAAATTTGTTGAAGAAATTCTTGCTGCTATAGCTAAAAATACTAAAGTAGATGTACCTGAAGAACTCGTTCATGATGAAATTCATCATATGATGCATAATTTTGAAGATCAAATTAAAATGCAAGGAATATCACTTGAAGTATTCTATGAAATGACTAAATCTAATGAAGAGGCTTTACATGAGCAAATGAGACCTGAAGCTGAAAAGCATGTTCTTTATAGACTTATTCTTGAAAAAGTTAAAGAATTAGAAAAGGTTAATGTTACACTTAAAAAAGCTGAAAAAGAAGCAGAATCACTTGCTGAAAAATATGGTGTAGAAAAAGAAGAATTTTTAAAGATGTATGGCGGATTGGAAATGCTTAAATATGAACTTGAAGTAAAAGAAGTACTTGATATTTTAATGAAAGAAAACGAAAAGAAATAAGCTGTTTAGCTTATTTTTTTAAAGGAGGTTAGTTTATGAGTGGTATGATTTTAATAAAATATGGGGAACTTACTACTAAGGGTGATAATAGAAAATATTTTATAAACTTATTATGTGAAAATATTGAAGAAAGACTTGCTTCTTATAATGTTAATATTATTAAAGAATATGCTAGAATGTATATTGAATTTGATAGTAAGTACGAATCTTCTATTATTAATGTTCTTAGTACTACTTTTGGTATACATGCTTTTAGTATTGTGTATAAAGTTAAAACTGATACTGATTTAATATGTAAAGAAGTTTTAAAACGTTTTAAAGAAAAAAAATTTAAGACTTTTAAGGTTGAAACTAAAAGACGTGATAAGTCTTTTGAAATACATAGTATGGATTTTAATAAAGTGGTTGCTAGTTATGTTTTAAAGAACTGTAGTGATATATATGTAGATGTTCATAATCCTGAGGCTTATATAAATATTGAAATCTGTAAAGATTATACATATATTTACTTTAATCAAATTAAAGGACTTGGAGGCTATCCTGTTAAAGTAGCGGGTAAGGGACTTTTAATGCTTTCTGGAGGAATTGATTCTCCTGTTGCAGGTTATCTTGCTTTAAAACGTGGTGTAAAGCTAGATGCTATTTATTTTGAAGCTCTTCCTCATACTAGTTTAGATGCCAGAGAAAAGGTTATTACTTTGGCTAAAAAACTTAGTTTATACTCCGGAGATATTAATCTTCATATTGTACCTATTACTCACTTACAAGAAGAAATATATCAAAAAATCGATAGTACTTATTTAATAACAATACTTCGCCGTATGATGTATCGTATTAGTGAAAGAATAGCTCTTATGAACAAGTGTTTAGTACTTGTTAATGGTGAATCAATTGGTCAAGTTGCAAGCCAAACTCTTACTAGTATGAAGGCAATAAATGAAGTTATTAAAATGCCTGTTATTCGTCCTGTTGCTTGTTTTGATAAACTTGAAATAATTGATATTGCTAAGCAGATAGATACGTATGAAACTAGTATTTTACCTTATGAAGATTGTTGTACTATTTTTGTACCAAAACATCCAGTTATTAATCCAAGTATTGGAAAGTGTACTTACTATGAATCATTAATTGATTATGAATCATTAATTGAAGAAGCTATTTCAAATACAAAAACTATTTCTGTTAATAGTTTTGATAAAAAAGATTATTCTGATTTATTATAAATATACTATTTTTAGTATATTTTTTATTTTTTTACTTATACTATTTTTATAAAAAAGGTATAAATTACCATGTCAAATTATGTATGAATTTACATTTTTTTCACATTCTATAAATGTATAGGAGGTGAAATAAATGAACCAAAACGCAAATAAAGGAAGTAAATTAGTAGTTCCTGGTGCTAAACAAGCTATCGAAAGTATGAAATATGAAATAGCTAGAGAATTTGGTGTTACTTTAGGACCAGATGCTTCTGCTAGAGCTAATGGATCTGTTGGTGGAGAAATTACAAAGCGTTTAGTAGAAAGAGGAATGAGCCAATTAAATGGTTATTCAAATAAATAATTGATTTATTATAAAAGCACTAATAAAAAGTGCTTTTTTTAATATAATTTAGTATGAAACAGATATTTAAAACATTTATAATTATTGTTTTAACGTTATTTAGTTTTTATTATACTAATAAGGTAGTTGAACTATCTAAAAGAAATGATCCTATTATGCAAAAGGTTATTAAGGTTTCTTCTTCAGAGTATATTGCTCCTGTTAATGGAATTATTACTAGTGATACTATGATAGTTGGCTTAAATGGTAAAAAAGTTGATATTAATGCTAGTTATGAAAGAATGAAAAAACTTAATACTTATAATTCTTCTTTTTTGGAATATACTGCTATAAAACCCTCTATTACTAAAAGCAGGAATTATGATAAGTTATTAATTGGTTCTAGTGTTAGGGATAATAAAATAGCTATTATTTTTAAAACTAATGATATGAGTTTAATTAAACAAATTGTTTATATCTTAAATAGTAATAAAACTAAGGCTACTTTTTATGTAGATGGGAAATTAATCGAAAAAGAACGATCTTTTTTTAGTAGAAATGTTGTTTTAGGGATATATGGTTATAATGATATATATGATATCGTTAGTATTAAACATATGAAACGGGTACTTAATACTTTATCTTATAGTAATTACTGTTTATATAAAAATTCTTCTTTTCTTAGCTCGTGTAAATATTTTAGGATTAATACTATTAAACCTGTTTTAATTAATGATGATTTGTATGATTATTTAAAAAATAATAAAAAAAGTGGTTCTATCTATGAAATCGCTTGTAATAGCAATAATATTAAAGAGTTAAATAGTACAATTATTTATTTAAAACAGAAGGGATATAAAATCGTTAGTTTAGATGAACTGTTAAGTGAATAAAAAAATTTTATTCTCTAAAATTAGGAATAAAACTTTTTTTACATGTTTCTTCTTCTTGGACAAAACAATTTCTAATACCTAAATCATAGGCATAATCTATTAAATCTTCGTATTCTTTTGCTGATACAGTTTTGTTTAAAAGTTTATCTTTAAACTTTTTCATTGGTGTATACTGGTTCATAATACTATAATAGATATTGTTTTGATATTTTTTATATAGATACTTAATTATTTTTTTTGAGTCATCTGTTAGAGTAGGAAGAATTAAATGTCTTACTATTAATCCTTTTTTCATTAATCCTTTTTCTATTATTGGCTTTCCTACTTGCTTATACATTTCTTCTATAGATTTTTGTGCTGTTTCTCTATACTTTGGAGCTTTTGAATACTTTGTTGCCAAATTATTATCATAATATTTAAAATCAGGTAAATATATATCGATTAATCCATTTAAACTTTTTATTGTTTCTACTGTTTCATAGGCATTTGTATTATACACAACTGGGATTGTCAATCCTTTTTCTTTAGCTAGAATTAATCCTTCTTTAATTAGATTAGCAAAATGTCCTGGTGTTACTAGGTTAATGTTTTCTGCTTTTTTATTTTGTAATTCTAAGCAGATATTAGCAAAATCTTCTATAGATATATCTTTACCATATTCTTCTGTTGATATTTCATAATTTTGACAATATACACATTTTAAATTGCAATTAGAGAAAAAAATTGTTCCGCTTCCATGTTTTCTTGATATACATGGTTCTTCGTAATGATATAGCATATATTTTGCGATTTTTATTTGGTTTTTTGCATTACAAAAACCGGTTTTTATATTTCTATCTATATTACATTTCCTTTCGCATAAATTGCATTTCATATAAGTCACCACTTGTATTATAAGGCTTTATTGTTATTGTGACAAGTTTGATTTTTATTGACACTTTTTTCTGTATAATGCTATAATTGAATTGAAGTAATTCGTGAAGGTGGGTATGGTATGAGATTAATAATATTTATTTTGGTTGCAATTGTTTTGCATTCTTTAATTGGTCTATATGTAGACAAATTAAAAATACTGGAAAAAGATCGTTTAACTAATTATAGTTTGGTTCCGTTTTCTAATGTTTATTTACTTGGGAAATACACTTTTAATTGGGTAATCGGTTTTATTTTGGTTTTAATTTTATTACTTGTTTCTGATTATACAATAACTATTTTAGACAAGGAATATGGTTTTCAACTGATTTCTGAAGGTGTTAGAAAAATATTTTTTGATATTTATTTTATAATCATTCTTGTAGTTTTGTTTTTAGCAGTAAGAAAGTATAATGGTGATACTAAAGGAAAAGATAGACTTAGTTTTGAAAATCTTGCATATTATCTTAAAGAATCAATTTGGATAGCACTTTTCTTTATAGCAATATACTTATTTGCATTATTCATTATTAGTGCTGGAACAGGAGTTATATCTTTCTGATATAACTTTTATTTTTTATCATAAATTTAGTAAATTGTTTGACTTATATGAGGTATTATGATAAAATCTTATATGTTTAAGGCCTCAGGTTTTAAACCACATTGAAAAGGTATAAAAAGTTCCTTTTGGACACCTTAAGAGTGAGTCTTAACTTATTAAAAGGAGGTATGTATGAAAGCAATTATTAAAACTGGTGGAAAACAATATCTAGTTGAAGAAGGTTCAGTTATTTATGTTGAAAAACTTAATGCTGAAGAAGGAAAGAATGTTACTTTTGATGAAGTATTAATGCTAGATGGTAATGTAGGGAATCCACTTGTTAAGGGTGCTAAAGTTACTGGTAAAGTTGTTAAACATGGTAAAAATAAGAAAATTAGAATATTTAAATATGTTAACAAGAAAAAAAGTACTCGTAAAGCACAAGGACATCGTCAACCATATACAAAGGTTGAAATTACTAAGATCGGGTAATTAAAATGATTAAAATTAGGGTAAAAGAGAATAATAATTTAATAGAAGATATTTCTATAACAGGACATGCGATGTTTGATGATTATGGTAAGGATATAGTTTGCGCTTCAGTTAGTAGTATAGTTATTACTACTGTTAATGCTATTGAAAGAATTGACAGAGAAGCAATAAGTTATACTGAAGAACCATTTCATTTAAAAGTTTTATATGATAATGAAATTGTTTATGAATTGTTAGATAATATGATTTCTATACTTAAAGAACTTGAACAAAGCTATCCACAAAATATAAAATTTTTATAGGAGGATAATTATGATGAAATTAAATATCCAATTATTTGCACATAAAAAAGGTGGAGGAAGTACTGCTAATGGTAGAGATTCTGCTGGTCGTAGATTAGGAGCTAAAATTGCAGATGGGGAATTTGCTAAAGCAGGATCTATAATTTATCGCCAAAGAGGTACTAGTATTCATCCTGGTACAAATGTTGGAATAGGAAATGATCATACTTTATTTGCTAAAGTTGATGGAGTAGTAAAGTATGAAAGATTAGGAAAAACAAAAAAGCAAGTAAGTGTTGTTGCAAAATAACACTTTTTTTTGTTAAAAAAAATAGGATTTTTTATTCCTATTTTTTTATTAGTATAAATACTATTAGAGTAATCAGTGTTAAAAGTGCTATAAATATTATGATAAATGATCCTTTATTTTCTGTACCATTATTATTATAAAATTCACGTCTTATTTGTTTTGCTATACCTTTATCTTTTACTTCTTTTTCAGGATTATCTACATAGGTAATGATATTTTCATCTATTTCTTTTTTTGCATATGCTGCTCCTGCAGCAGTACCAATAATAAGCATAGCTTCATCATTTGCATTAACTGTGTCTAATGTTTCTTTTTCTGCGTTTTCTTCTTTATTTTTTATGCCTCCACTTTCTATTACGTGTTTTTCTACTAAGTAAGGCATTATTTCATTATCAAAGTATTCTAATTGGTTACTATCATAATTGCAGATTATTTGTTGTTTAGTTTCGTCTACTTCGGTTCCTTTATATCCTATTTTTACTTCTACAGTTGAATCATCTTTATATTCTACTTCAATATTTAATCTTGATAAATCTGTTTGGTTTTCTTCCATGAATTCATAATGGTTTTTGAAATCCTCTAAAGTGGGGTTAACTAACTGTTTCTTGTTATTTTGAGCATTTTCATTAATTTTTTCCATTTCATCATTGTGTTTTGAATTTTCAAATTCTTTTGCTTCAATTTCTTCTGTTAATTCTTCATCAAAAGCTTTTCCAAGTTCCTTTTCGTTATTTTTTAAAATATAGTTTTTATCTTTTAATTTATCTAAATCATCTTTTAAGTCACTAATGTTGTCTTTTTTTTCGTTATATGTTTGTTCTTTGTACTTTTCCATAGGATTTAGTTCATCTTTATATTCAATACCACGCTTTTTTAATTCTTCTTTTAATATTTCATGTTCTTTTTCAAGTTCTTTCATAATGTCTTCTATTTCTTTATCTTTTTCTTCTAAATACTCAAGGGCTTTAAATGCTTTGTCAAAGAACTTTTGTAAGAATTCAGGGTATTCTTTTATTTCTCCAATTTTATTTAAATTATTCAGTATTTCTTCTGCTTGTATTTCTTCTGTAGTACATGATTTAAGTATGTTATATGTTTCTTTATCAGGATCAAAAAATACTGTGCTATCATCAAGATACTTTTTTATTTTTTCTAAAGCGATATCGTTATTCATATTTTCACCTCAACACAAGTATATCATATTTTTAGATATTTTGTCTTTTTTATATTATGTATGTATGATATAATTATAGTATGAGGTGCAGTATGGATTATATAAAGATATTTGAATATGAATTAGAAGGTAAAAAATATATTGCATGTAAAGCAGGGAATGAGATAAAGTTCGGTTTTGTAGATGGTGATAGTCTGTCGTTTGAGCTATCTCATGATGAATTATCATTTATAAAAGGCATATATAATTTCATAGTAGGAGATCCTAGTAAAAACATTGAACTTTCGCCTTTGCGTTTTAATAATCAATATATAAAAACGGTTTATAATACTGATAGTAGATTATACTCTTTTTATAATATGGATGGTTCTTTACTTGACGAGGAATTACTTAAAAAACTAAACTATTTATTTAATAATCAAAGTACTTCTGTTTATAGTGATAATACTTTTGAAAAACCTGAGAAAA
>JAEEGL017250292.1_pt1 | contig 17370 bp, 14 predicted proteins | sample 9134231 | NCBI WGS metagenome assembly JAEEGL01 (sample SAMN16246548, study PRJNA631951) | gut metagenome | biome: gut microbiome; feature: rumen; material: fiber-attached | host: Bos | place: Iran: Karaj | collected 2018-10
GTTCCCCATTATTTGTCTTCTTTCTAAATAATTCTTAAAAAGGGGAAATACTATTGACAACGGGTGAGTGAGGTTGTATATTTGCATCTCTAATATCGCTCAGATGCTTCTAAAAAAACTTATTTGGCTCTTTTGGTTTTGTTGTCCATTATTTTTTGCGGATAAGTCGTATGCCGATACGATCTCTTCGTTCAAAGAGCACTTGGTTGTTCCTCTTTCCGATTACTATGCGTATCAACTTTCCGAGGCAAATTTGTCTGCGGCGGTTTTCGCTACGCGTTCATTTGTAAGATGCGAGCTACAAAATAGTTATTTGATGAAGGAGATGACTACCGCGAAGGCAGCAAGTGCGTTGATATACCGGCAAAATCTTTTCTCTTTGCGTTTTTCTCATTTCGGTTTTTCATTGTTTGGAGAGATGAATTTGTTGATAGGCTATGCCCGTGCTTTTGGTAACAGAGTATCGATAGCTACGCAATTTCATTATCTATGGCAACATGCACAAGGGCAGGAGGGGGTGCATTCGCTAACTTTTGATGTCTCGCTTTTTATGAAGTTATCTTCTAAAATGGGTTGCGGTTTTGTGGTTTATAATCCCGCGAGATTAAAATATGGTATGGTTAGCGAAATACCTCTTCCAATTCATTTGCGATTTGATTTCCAATACGATATAGGAAGGAATATATTGTTGTTCGCGGCCATAGACAAAGAACTTCGTAGGGATTGGTACGTCCGGTTGGGGGCATTATATAAAATAAAGGTTTTGTTTATCGGTATGCAAGTGCAATTTCCGCGTATTGTTTGTGGTATTTCCGGATGTATAGCTTGGCAGCGGTTTTTGCTTGGAGCCGATTTTCAATACACTCATCCGTTAGGATTGGTTCCGCGTTTAAAATGTCAGATAATTTGGTAGTGATGAAAAAACGGTGGTTTTTATGTTGTTTTTTGGGCTGTCTGTATTGGGGAGGGTGGTCGCAGGTGGATACGCTCTTTGAGGATATGCTTATGGACAATATAGATCAAATAACGGATGATGAGAATGAAGGGGAGGTGGCGCAAGAGGAGTTGCTGGAAAGGTGGCAACAGTATGCGGAAAAGAAAATTAATCTCAATAATTTGGAGCCTGATATTGCTCATGTTTTATTACAATTAACAGATTATCAGTATTACCAATTACAATTATACATTGAAAAATATGGTGAATTGGTATCCGTAGGAGAATTGGCGGCAGTGGAGGGTTTTGACAAAGAGGACGTGGAAAGAATACGTGATAGGGTAGAAGTTGTTCCGATAAAGGGGAAGCAGAAACCATTCGCTCGCTTTTTTCAGCAATCAAGGCAAATGTTATTAGTTCGGTATGGACAAATTATGGAGAAACAAGGCGGCTATGATAAAGAAAAGGAAAATGGATATTTGGGGAATCCTTTGAAGTTATCTTTTAAATATGCGTTTCAATCCGGGGAGCACTTTTCCATGGCATTGGCGGGGGAAAAAGATCCGGGAGAACAATTTTTTAAAGGGACGCAAAAACAGGGATTTGACCATTATTCATTTTTTGTGAATATTAGTAAGATAGGTTTGTTAAGAAATTGTGTAATAGGAGATTATAGGCTTGGATTCGGGCAGGGGCTGGTATTGGGCAGTTCTTTGATGGGGCGTAAGGGCGGCGGCACCACACAGGTACGGCAGTTCTCTTCAGGAGTACAAGCAGCCGCTCCGATGAATGAAAACAATTGTTTGCGCGGTGCCGCCGTTGTCATCGGTACCCCACGTTATGCCGCAACCCTTTTTTATGGTCATCGCTTTTTTGATGGCAAAATCATTCGTGCGTCCGGGCAACCACTTGTCTTTGATGGCTCTTTAAATGTAAATGGTTATCACAGAACCATATCGGAAATCGAACAAAAAAATCAATTACGAAACAGAATTTATGGCGCTCATCTGGAAGTTAACCATCGTGTCTTTTCTTTGGGATTGACTTGTTCAGAAACAGATTTTATATATCCGCGCGCCCCTGCGGATGAATTATATAAAAAGTATGATTTTTTAGGGAAACATATCTTCCATGTGGGAATAGATCACAAGTGGATTATCCGGAAAGTTGTTCTGTTCGGGGAAGCCGCTTATAGCAGCAATCAGGGATGGGGAATTTTGCAGGGGTTATTCTGTGATTTGGATCCAAGAAGCAAAGTGTCTGTTTTGTTTCGTTATTATGATAAAAAATATTGGGCATTGCAAGCGGCTCCTTTGGGCGAATCGAAGTCGCCGCAAAGCGAAGGGGGATTGTATATCACGGCAGATTATGTAACCAGTCGGCGCACTTCGTTGAGTCTATATGCCGATTATTATTGGTTCCCATGGCTTCGGTTCAGGACGGATTCACCCACAGCCAATTTCGACTGTGCGTTCAAATTCCAATTTACCCCTTCTCGGAAATTTTCAGGGGCCTTTAAATATCAATATAAACACAAATACCAAAATGGTAAAAATTCGGCATATTACAATACAATTGCTTATAAAGACCGTCATGTTTTTCGGTTAACCCTACAGGAAGATCCCATTTCATGGCTGAAATTGAAAACAGAAATCAATCTGTTAATCAATGTGATAGAAAGGCAAGCGCCCGCTTGTGGATTTCTATTCACTCAGGATTTGAATCTGACCATAGAAAAATGGAGGGGTGGCGGTAAGTTACGTTTCGCCATTTTTAATACCGATAGTTATGAAGAAAAAATCGGCTCTTATGAGCAGGATTTGCTCTATACTTTTACAGTGAATAATCATTATGGAAGAGGGGTCCGTTATTATTTGATATTATTCTATCAATATCGCTTTGTGAATTTTCAAGTGAAGTTCTCTCAAACCTATTGGGATGGGAAGAATGCCATTGGTTCGGGAAATACTCTAATAAAGGGAAATACCAAGAGTGAATTGAAAGCGCAAATCATTTTCCATATTTAAAATAAAAAAGAATATTATAACGTTATGAAAGCAGTCAATTCGCGAAATAGAATCATGGAGGCGACCCCGTTTTCTGAAATTTTTCAGCAGTTTCTGCATAACAACAACCGGCAGTCGGATTACCTGGAGCGTTGTGCGATAACTGTTTTTAAAGAGAAGCTCCCTCCCATGTTCCAACCATACATTAAAAAAATATCTTGTACAAATGGGGTCTTGTTTGTGCAGATTTCCAGCGCCGCTTGCAAATTTGATTTGATGACACAACGGACAAAGTTGATGCAACAAATCAATCAGCAATTAGGCAAAAATGTGGTGAAAGATATTCTTTTAAAGTGATTTTTTGAGATGGGAAGTGATGTATTCCATCTGTTCTTCATCTAATTCTGTATGCATGGGCAGTGAAATCACAGATTCGCATAATGATTCTGCTACGGGGAAATCCCCTTTGTTGCCGTTTAAGAAGGCGAACGCTTTTTGTAAATGCAACGGAATAGGGTAGTATATCATCACGGGAATTCCCGCTGTTTTCATCTTGTCAATAAGCGACTGTCGGTCTATAGAAGGTTCCAATTTTAGTGTATATTGGTGAAAAACATGGGTGGAATAAGGCGCAACCGCAGGCGTTTGAAGGGAAGTGCAATTCTCCAACGCTTGGTTATAATAGGTTGCTGCATTTTGCCGCGCTTGAGTATATTGCTTCAGATAAGGGAGTTTGACATTGAGTATTGCCGCTTGAATGCTATCCAAGCGGGAGTTTACGCCAATCATATCATGATGATAGCGGATGAACATCCCATGATTGGCAATGCCGCGCAATTGGGTTGCCAACGCATCGTCGTTGGTGAAAATGGCGCCGCCATCGCCATAGCACCCCAAATTTTTAGAAGGGAAAAAGGAGGTGCACCCTATCGTTCCCATTGTCCCGGCTTTTTTTTGCGAACCATCCGAGAAAGTATATACGGCATCAATGGCCTGACAGGCATCTTCAATCACAAACAAATGGTGTTTTTGGGCTATTTGCAGGATGGGTTCCATATCTGCACATTGTCCGAAAAGATGCACAGGCACGATGGCTTTGGTACGGGGAGTGATGGCTTGCTCAATAAGACGGGGATTGATATTGAAAGTGTCGGGTTCCACATCCACAAATACGGGTTTCAATTTCAAAAGTGCCAATACTTCAGCGGTAGCAATAAACGTAAAAGGAGTGGTAATAACCTCATCTCCCGGTTCCAAATGCAGTGCCATGAAGGCCATTTGGAGAGCATCCGTGCCGTTTCCGGTGGAGATAACGTGTTTCACTTGCAAATGGTGTGCCAAGTTTTGCTCAAATTCTTGAACAATCGGTCCCTTTATAAAAGCAGATGAATCAATAACTTGGGCAATGGCTTGATCAATTTTTTGCTGAATGTGCAAATATTGCGTGCGAAGATCCACCATTTGTATCTTTTTCATAAAAAAATTTTAATAAAAATTAGGATAATATTTTTCGGAAAAAATAACGACAATTAAAAAAAAATAGTATTTTTGTCGCAAAAATTTTAGTACAAATTAAAATCTATTGTTATGAAAAAAGTTTTTACATTTTTTGTTGCTTTGGCAATGGTTTTGGTTGCATTCGCACAAAAACCAAATTTCCAAGGTGTGAAATTGGATCAACCCAATGTAAATGTTGCTAAATCTAACTGGTATGGCAATATGGTTAGCAATACTTTGTCTAATATGGATGAAGGAACAATTCTTGCACATCGTTTTGTTGCCAACGAATTGCCGGCAGGTGCTTCAATTGAAAAAATAATGTTCTATGCTTTGCTTTCTTTTGGTGAAGAAACTTTTAGTGGAGATTATAAAGTTCTGGTATATACGGGTGGTGATGGCAGTTGGTTGGAAGAGGCTACTTATACCGATGATCTTTCAGTTTGTGGTACTGTGGCATGGCAGCAAACTTATACGATGACATCTAGTGGTGATCAAATTGTGGAGTTAACACAGCCTGTTACTATCCCTGCTAATCAAGAAGTATGGATTGCTATTGAATGTATGGGTTCGTGTGCTCCTTGTTTCCAAGTTGAAGGCGAGGATGGAGTATGGTCAACCACCAGTATCTGGAAAAAATATTATAGTGACGATGAAGCATATTCTTGGGCAGCACCTCGTTGGTGTCAAGATGATGAGTGTGAAGTTACTGCTCCAGGTGAGTGGCACTTGGCTTGTTATGTAAATGATGGTCAGGCCTACGAACCAATTAGTGATATGTATGTGTATTTCTTTGATCCTTTTATCGAAGGTCAAAATGTAATAACGGAGCAATTAATTACTGATGATTACGAATATGATTCTCTTTATGTTTGCTTCGCATACTTCAACGGTGGTCCTGACTCTGCCGAAATGGCTAAAATGCATCTGACGATGACAATAGAAGATGAAGATGTGTCTGAACTTTGGTTGGATTGGGATTATAGCCAATATGAAAGTGTTCAAGGAAGATATGTAAAATCAGGTTTTGGTGGCATTTGGGGAAATATTGCTGAAGATGGTTTGGAAGAAGCTTTTGCTGTAGTAGGTATTGATGAATTGGCTGACTATGGTCTTTCTTACCCGTTTAATCTTTGCATGAATTTAGCATTTAATGGAAATGATCCAGATCTTACCAATAATTCCAAATGTTTAACTTATGATAAACCAAATGGCTTGCAGGAAAATGCTAACTATTCAGTAAACGTATATCCAAATCCTGCTAACAATGTAGTTACGATTGCTAATGCAGCGGGCGCTCAAATTGATATCTATAATTTGGCTGGACAACAAGTAGCAAGCGTTGCTTCCGCTTCTGCAAACCAAGTTATTAGCGTTGCTAATCTTGCTGAAGGTTTGTATGTAATTCGCGTTGCTAACGGAAATCAAGTTTCTACAAGCAAATTGAGTGTTGTAAGATAATTTTTAAAATCTTATATGAGAAAAATAGGGCGGTGGAAGTCGTCCTATTTTTTTTATGCAAAATTTCCAAATTGTTCACACTATATTGGGGAACGGAAAAAAGAAGAATCTTATTTGTTCTTTTTGCGATATTAAAATATTATTTATCAATATTTTAAATAGAACTTAAAAAGAGTTAAAATATGATTGAAAACTTGTAATCCCTTTCTTCCGGGTGTATCTTTGTCTGTCAAAAAACTCAAAATACTCATTATCTCAAAAGTTGTTATTATGAAAAAGATCTACTCACTTTGGCTCCTGCTATCTATTTTTAATCTCCTTCAAGGGCAGGATATGACACAAATATCTTTTAATGAAAGAAAAGCCCGTATTGATACCTTAATTATATATAATTATCAGCGCTTGGAATCTTTGTTTCAAGAAGCTTATCAGCAATATCCCACTATCCCACGTGGAATTTTAGAGGCAGTGGCGTATGCACATAGTCGTTTTGTACACCTGCAACCGAATGAAAAAGAACTTTCTATAGAGAGTGTCCCAGCTGCTTATAGTGTGATGGGTTTAGTTAGAGATGGGAAAGGATGTTTTAAAGAGAATTTGAAGTTCGTGTCTGAAATCTCAGGCATTAGGATAGAAAAAATCATTCAATCGCCAAGAGAAGCAATATGGGCATACGCAGCTGCGTACGCATATTTGCAGCGGCAGTATCAAGTGGATACGGACCATTTTCTCGCACAAGTTCCTATTCTGCGGAAATTGTCGGAAATACCCGATCAGTCAGAATACCAGTTCGCCCAAGAGTGCGATTTGTATGAAATCGCCTGGTTCATCAACCAGAAAAAATATAGGGAAAAGATGCATATTAGTCTGCCCCCCGTTTCTATGAAAGATGTATTTGGTGAAAGATTGCCACTTTTAGAAGGACAGAATGTACAGTTGTACATGGAAGACACACTTGCGCTTGGCGCGAATCCAAGTCATTGCAAAGAGAGGGGTTTGGAAGAAAAGAATTGTCGTGGGGTTGATTATGCGGGTGCGCGGTGGGTGGCGGCTGGAAGTTGTAACTATTCTTCGAGAAATGGCGTAGCTATTTCTTCGGTCGCTATCCATTATACGCAAGGTACGTATGCGGGCTCGATTGCGTGGTTTCAAAATTGCACGTATAATGGGCATGGTTCGCAAGTTTCAGCGCACTATGTGATTCGTTCCAGCGACGGACAAATTACACAGATGGTTAGAGAGTCGGAAAAGGCTTGGCATGTGGGAAGTGCCAATGGTTATACAATAGGAATAGAACATGAGGCGTATGGGGATATCGCCAGCTATTTTACCCCAGAAATGTATGCGTCTTCTGCGAATTTAACGAGAGATATATGTCAAAGAAACAATATTTCAACACATCGTGTTTTTTATAGGGATACTTTAGATGATGGTACTGTTTTAAATGCTGGCTTACATAGCTTGGGTGGAGCGAATGCATGTACAAAAATCAGAGGCCATCAGCATTATCCCTCGCAATCACATACGGATCCGGGGCCTTATTGGGATTGGAATTATTATTACAAGTTGATTAATAATCATACCCCTGTCATTACTTTATCAAACGCATCGGGAACCTTTACTGATTCGGGTGGATCCGAAGGTAATTATAGTAACGATGAACGAAAATTGTATTTGATTCAGGTTGAGAATGCCGAAAGGATACAACTTTCTTTTAGCGAATTTGACTTGGAAGCGGATTATGATTTTATGTGGATTTATGATGGAAGTTCGGTTTTTTCACCATTGATAGGGAGATGGAATACACATTCACCTAACGAAATAACATCTTCTGGCAATGTTCTGCTGGTGGAATTCAGATCGGATTGTGCAACTACAGCATCGGGGTGGATAGCACAATGGCAAGCAATATTTTCCGAAACACAAGAACATCCTTCTTCCCATATCCAAATGAATGAAAACGAGTGGATATCGGAAGATATAGAAGTTTCTTTTAGCGACATAGCATCTGCCCCTATCGCTTACAGGTTTTATCAGATAATGGGAAATGATGGGATACGGTGGACAGCAAACAGTCAAAAGGGCTTTTTGGTAGATAATTTTGACGATTTGGATTGGGAAAAATGGACATCCATAAGTGGGAATTGGAATAAAATTCAAAACAAATTACACCAGTCTGCCAACGGGGAAGCCGTACTATATACACCATTAAATGTAAGTAATAGAGGGGCTGTGCTATATGATTTCTATGCAACATATTTGCCTAATAATCAAAATAATACTGGGGGATTTGGAGTGCTATTTCATGCTGATAATATCACCAATAATAGCAGAATTACAGCCTATCAATTATTGATTTCTCCGAGTGAGCACCGAATAAATTTGTGCAAAGTATCACGAGGGACTATAACATTATTGTGTTCGTTCAGTGATATTTACACGCAACCCAATGTGCAATATTTTTACAGAATTATCCATGATATTTCGCAAGGATTATTTCTCTGTTATAGAAATGGTGTGTTGGTGGGTCAGGGCAGAGATAGCGCCCCCATTATTTCTAACGGTCAGCAATTTGCCTTCATCACTTCTGCTACAGGAGCGAGTTTTGATAATGTAAGAACTTATAAATCAAGAAATGAATCGGTGTATGTTTCGGTGGGTGGGGGCTGGAATGATGAGGCACAATGGCAGGCGCGCGATGGAATCGCTAAAACCAAAATCAAGACCATTATTACAGATATTCATGGACTATGTTCATCGTTAAACGAAAAACTTATGAAAATTGATTATACTCCTCCGATGCTCTTCGGAAAAGTAAGCGATGGATTGGGCCCCGATATAGATTATACCAATTCCAATTTGATTGCTGCGCATTGGCCTCAAGCGGTAGATCCAAATTCGGGAATAAGTTTTTACTATTATTATTTAAGGAATCCACGGCTGGGCAATGGGGAGGAATGGTGTAAACCCAATATGACGATAGATACTACCTCCTTACGGACCTATCTTTTGGAAAAAAATACCTTGTATTACGCTGAAGTAAAGGCGATGAATGGTGCGGGATTATCTTCCAGTTCTATTTTTTCAGATGGTTTTGTGTATCGTCCCAAATCGATTTTTACTCCTAAAAATGTAACAAAAGAAATTTCAGAAGCGGATATACTCATCTATCCGAATCCGTCATCGGATAAAATTAGGGTGCAATTTATTCCCAAGGAGAGCCAAATGGAGGGACAAGGAGAAAATGGGTACCCGCGCTTGGAAATAAAAATCTTTAATGTTTTGGGAGAATTGGTGTTTGCAGAATCCTTCAATGAAAATGATTATGAAATAAATATATCTGATTTATTATCAGGAATATATATTCTTTATCTTTATTCGGAGCATGTTTTCATAGGAAGAGAAAAATTTATAAAATACGATTAAATTGGGAGAGAGAGGCTATCGCTTGTTTGTTGTTACTGCCTAAAGGAGAAGAAGGATATAAATATTAGAAAAAGAGAGGGTTAAATAGTTTTAAGAGAGTTCGCACAAAACCCAAATTTTTTATGTAAGTTTGCAACCAATTTTTATGTTATAAATAATGGTAGATAAATACGAGTCCATCCGCCCTTTTAACAAGCGTGAAGCCATAGTTGTGAGACGAGAAGTATTCGCTGATGAGTCTTTCAAAAAAGCATTGGATTATCTGCAAATGGGAATTACCTTGGAAGAATTAAAAGAGGAGAGCAAAACGTATGAATCGCATTATGATTTTCAAGTCGCAGTACCGAAAAGACTTCTAGAGTTTATTTCTAATAAAAGCACCTCTCATGTTTCTTACCATGGGATTGAAAATGTAGAAAAAAATGTACCTTATTTATATGTAGCCAATCATAGAGATATTATTTTAGACTCGGGTTATTTACAACTATATTTTTTCAATTATCTCTGGCCCACTTCTAAAATTGCCATTGGTGATAATTTGATTCAAACACCACTTCTGAAAAATATTGCACGATTAAATAAGATGTTTTTGGTGAAAAGAGGCGGCACTCTTCGTGAAAGATTGCTGAATAGTAAATTGCTTTCAGAATATATTCATTATAGTTTGGTTGAAGAAAAGGAGTCCATCTGGATAGCTCAAAAAAACGGCCGTACAAAGAACGGGATAGATAAAACGCAGCAAGGGCTTATAAAGATGCTCACCTATTTTGATGAAGAAGGGAAAGATGTGGTGCAACTATTGAAGGAAATGCGGATTGTCCCGTTGACAATATCTTACGAATATGAGCCCTGTGATCAATTAAAAGCCAGAGAATTAGCGCTTTCTGAGAATGAGAAATATGTAAAAAAACAAGGAGAAGATTTTAATAGCATTTGTACGGGTTTGTTTGGGTATAAAGGAGAAGTAAGTATTGTGATAGGCAAGCCATTGGAAAAAGAGTTGGATGAAATTCCGAGTGATTGGAGGAAGAATGATAAAATTTTAAAGGTCTGTGAACTTATTGACGCACAAATCCATCAAAACTACAAGTTGTATGCAACCAATTATATAGCATACGATATTCTTGAAAAATCTGATGAGTTTTCGGACCGATACTCTCAGGCGGAAAAGGATAATTTTGTACAATATTTACAGGAAAAATCTGTGATAGAGGATGTCCCTCAAGAAAAAATGTTCGATTATTTGTTGCATATTTATGCGAATCCTGTCAAGACAAAATTTGGTAAAATATTAATAAATCACGAAGAAAACGATTGGTAAAATGAGTGATCTACAGCCCCCGTCGTGGCGCAAAATATTAATTATTAGATTTAGTTCTATTGGTGATATTGTCTTAACGACTCCTGTCGTTCGTTGTCTTAAGAAAAAGTGGCCACATTTGGAAATTCATTATTTGACCAAAAAGCACAATGCGGATATTTTGAAACATATTCCGTATGTTGATGTTGTGCATACTTTTGATGATGATTTATCTCTAACAATCAGAGAGTTGAAAAAAGAGAATTTTGATTTCGCGATTGATTTGCAAAAGAATTTCAGGTCTAAAAAAGTTGTTCGCGCATTAAAATGTAAGCATTCGACTTTTTCAAAGTTGAATGTGAAAAAATGGATTTTAGTTCGATTTAAAGTCAATTTATTGCCCCAAGTACACATTGTAGACCGATACTTTGAGGCGGTTAAAAGATTTGGTGTTGAAAATGACCATGAAGGACTGGATTTCTTTATTCCGGAGGATTCCGAATTTGATATACAGGATTTACCTGCCGGTTTTGAAGATGGATATATTGCAGTGGCTATTGGAGCTCAGCATTTTACAAAGAGTATCCCTAAAGAAATGATTATTGAAATTGGCAATATGTTGTTTAAGCCCATTGTGTTATTAGGGGATGAAAACGATGCGAAGAAGGGGGATGAAATTGTGGCAGCGCTAAATTCAAAAGCATTCAATGCGTGCGGAAAGTATTCTTTATTCACATCAGCTTCTATTATTGCCCAAAGCGACTGTGTATTAACTTCCGACACGGGGTTGATGCATATTGCAGCGGCCTTGCATAAGCCCATTGCGTCGTTGTGGGGCAATACGGTTCCGGAATTCGGGATGTATCCTTATGTCGTTGAGGGGGCTCCTCCTGCCCGAATCTTTGAAATTCCTTCGTTATCTTGCCGCCCCTGTTCTAAACTCGGACACAAGAAATGTCCACGAAAACATTTTCAATGTATGAGGCGGTTGTCTTCATACGAGATCGCAACATGGATTAATCAATATTAGCTTTGAAGACATTACGAAAAATATTGCTTTTCCCGTTGGGACTAATTTGGGGCGGTTTTTCCTATCTTAGAAGACGATTGTACGAAAAAGGTTGGAAGAAATCTCTAAAACCATCTGTTCCAACGATATGTGTGGGGAATTTGGCTATGGGAGGAACAGGGAAAACTCCTCATGTGGAGTATATTGTTCGTCTTCTGTCGGAAAAATATAAAGTGGCTATATTGAGTCGTGGGTATAAGAGAAAAACAAAGGGCTTCGTATCCACTTTTCAGACAATAGAAAATATAGATGCACGGTTGATTGGTGATGAACCAATGCAGTATTTCTTGAAATTTCCAAAGGCGGAAATTGCTGTTTGCGAAGATAGAGCGCAAGGAATCAGACATCTGTTAAGTACTCCCCATGCTCCTGGGATTATTGTTTTAGATGATGCTTTCCAGCATTTAAAAGTTTCTGCTGGATTAAATATTTTGCTAACGGAGTTCTCCACACTTTTTACGGAAGATAATGTCTTCCCTGCTGGCAATTTGCGAGAATTTCGTTCAAATGCGCAAAAAGCGAGCTGCATTGTTATTACAAAAACGCCAGAATCTATTGTCGCAGAAGATAAAGAAGAACTTATTCGGAAGATAAGACATTATACACAAACTCCCATTTTCTTTTCAAAATATCACTATTTATCCCCTGTCCCATTAACAAATAAAGCCAAAATGCTGGGCATTAAGAAGGATGTCACAGTATTATTGTTGACGGGAATAGCTCATCCTCAGCCGTTAATAGAGCAAATAAAATCCCAGTATTCGCGTGTGGAGTTGATAAGATTTCCTGACCACCATGCTTATACAGAGAGAGATATGGAAATTATTTATCAAAAATATTGCTTAAAAAATCCCGAACAAACGATTGTATTCACAACAGAAAAAGATGCAAGTAAACTTGTAGCAATACAATTAAAAAAAATAGTATCTTTGTTGCCAATTTTTATGATTCCGATAGAAGTGGAATTTTTATTTGATCAAAAAGATAATTTTAATAAAATTATACAAGATTATGTTAGAGAAAATGAAAGAAACAGCTTTGTTCTTGGAACAAAGAATTAAAATCAAACCAGAAGTTGCCATCGTATTAGGCTCTGGTTTGGGTGGTTTGGTAAAAGATATCATCGTTGATACCGAAATTAATTACAAGGATATTCCCAATTTCCCTGTTTCTACCGTGCAAGGACATAAAGGAACCCTGATGTTTGGTACGTTAAATAACGTTCCAGTTATGGTGATGAATGGTCGCTTCCATTATTATGAAGGCAATGGAATGAAAACATTAACATTTCCTATATTTGTTATGCACCAAATGGGAATAAAAAAGGTCATTCTTTCTAATGCTGCAGGCGGGATGAATCCTACTTTTAAAGTAAGTGATATTATGATTATTAAAGATCATATTAATATGATGGCTAATAATCCTTTAATGGGGCCCAATGATGATACGTTAGGCCCTCGTTTCCCAGATATGAGCGAGGCTTACTCGAAGAGAATCATTAAATTGGCTATGAAAGTGGGCGAAAAATTCAACATTCCATTACAAAAGGGTATATATATGGGTGTTACGGGACCATGTTTTGAAACCCCGGCAGAATATAGAATGTTCCATATTATGGGTGCTGATGCCGTGGGAATGTCCACAGTTCCAGAAACCATTGCTGCAAGATATTTGGGAATGGAAGTTTTTGCTTTGTCTGTGATTACTGATTTGGGGCTCATAGATGCCGTTGAACAGGCTTCACACGAAGAAGTTCTGCATGCAGCTGAAAAAGCTGAACCCAAAATGGTTAAATTAGTATATGAATTGTTGCCTCAATTATAGATGCGCAACCTTCTGCCATCGTAGGTGGTTTTGTAGAATTTTAAAGAATATTGGGCGGGTCCACTGATAACGGATCCGTCCAATATGTTAAAGTAGGAACCACAATGTTCATCTACCAACATAATGCCACTTTCGTCCACACATACCCATGCGTGGGTATCCTCCCAATCGTATGGACAAGCACGGTCATAGGCCATAAAAGTAGTCATATCTACACGGTAAACAATAATACCCGCTACGCCGCCCGTAAGATACTCATATCCACCGATATAGTTTAAGTTAGCATAGGTGATATCATCAGGGTATATGGTGATGTTTACTTTGACCGTTGGAATCGTTTTGTGATCGTAACCGCCACAACTATAGAAACTTGTGAAAATTCCGAGCAATAATATTAAGGATAAACAACGTCTCATTCTTTCTGTTTTTCTACTTTTAATGAAATGGATTTAATGCCGTATAAGGACATTTTTGTGTAAGAAGAATAAACCTCAAAAGTATATTCTCCAGATTCATCCATTTTACGACTATTATATAACTCCTTCGTTATACGATTTATTTTTTTCCCGTTAACATTCCCTATTTCTTTGGCATCTTTGTCGTCATGAAATAGCAAGGCGATATTGCTGTTCCACGAACTATGGCCATCAGGAGTAATGGTGGTAATAGATAAATGCAGATTATCGGTAGCAATGTCAGTAAAATAGTCCACTAATAAACTGACTTTATATAAAGCATCAGGATCAGGAACAGAAGCCTTGAAAACGATGGTTTTGTCGGGCACGTCTCCCACAAGCGGGAATCGCCAAATATTATTTTCAAACTCTTTGGTTAAGCAAACCCCATCTTTGGGTTTTACTTTTAATTCACTTTGAGGAGTGGATTCGTGATGACAAGCAGAAAATAAGAGGCTTATACAGAAAACAATAGAAATAAGTGAATATTTTTTTTGAAAAATAGGGAAGGGCATCATGATTCAAAATAGATTTTTAATAATTTTACCGCTGAAAAATAGTTCGCAAAATTACATTTTTTTTTGAACGATATTAATCCTTCAGGTAAAGCTTTTAAATGACGAGAAGAATCTGGAACGAAAGAATGGTTAAGAAGAAATTTTATGTCGTTTGGGAGGGAAGAATCCCGGGAATATATGATAATTGGCTCGATTGTAAGGCACAGGTTGAGGGCTTTAATGGAGCAAAGTATAAGAGCTTTGAAAATAAATTGGAGGCCGAAAAGCAGTACATTGCGGGTTATAAGCAGTTTTTTTCTCAGTTAAAGGAGGTAGGGGAAAAAGGTGATAAACAGTTATCCATAGATCCAAAACATCTGCCCATTCAAAATAGTATATGTGTTGATGCCGCCTGTAATATGGTAACGAAAGTGATGGAATACAGAGGCGTGGATACTTGTAGCGGCAAGGAGATTTTTCATCAGGGACCTTTTAAAGGAGGCAGCAACAATATAGGAGAGTTTCTTGCTTTGGTGCATGCGCTCGCTTTATTGAAACAACAAGGGAAAAATATGCCCATCTATTCCGATAGCATTACGGCTATTGCTTGGGTAAGAAATAAAAAACATAAGTCTATTGTTGTCCCGACAGAAGAGAATATGCTTCTTTTTGATTTGCTTGAGCGTGCCGAGCAGTGGCTTCGTACGCATACGTATGATACCCCCATCTTCAAATGGGACACCAAAAGTTGGGGGGAAATTCCTGCTGATTTTGGCAGAAAATAAGAAAATGATAGAGAAAATCCTTCCAAATCATGCCCAATATTTTATGATATAAAATATTGATAGTGATTATTTTATGGTAAAAATAGGGCTGAAGTTTTTTATTTTCAGAGAGATAATATTTTTTTTTAAAGGACTTGACAAAAGGAGGTGAGGATAGTATTTTTGTTAAGAAAAATTACTAAATCATGCTCATACGTACTTATAGTTGTGCGATTGTAGGAGTCGCAGCCATACCGATCACAATTGAAGTAAATGTTGATATAGGGGTCAATTATTTTTTAGTGGGGCTTCCCGATAGTGCGATAAAAGAGAGCCAGTACAGGATAGATACGGCATTAAAGAATTATAACTATAAAATTCCGGGGCGAAAAATTGTTATCAATCTTGCTCCGGCCGATATTCGTAAGGAGGGCGCTTCATTTGATTTAAGTATAGCCATAGGAATATTGATTGCTTCCGAACAGATTAAAGGTGCGGAATGGATAGAGGATTATTATATTACGGGCGAACTTTCATTAGATGGTTCTTTGCAACCAGTAAAAGGAGTACTGCCGATGGCGATAGAGGCGCACCGGAGGGGAAAAAAGGGAATTATTTTGCCGATACAGAATGCCAGAGAGGCAGCGATAGTACAAGGTTTGGATGTTTTGGGTGCGGAAAATATTAAGCAGGTAATAGATTTTTTTAATGAAGGAATCCCGATACCCCCAACCCACGTTGATGTTCAAGCAGAATTTCAAAAAAGTTTAAACAATTATGAGTTTGATTTTTCAGATGTGAAAGGACAAGAGAACATCAAGCGAGCTTTGGAAATTGCGGCGGCGGGTGGGCATAATGCAATTCTGATTGGTCCACCTGGCTCTGGCAAATCAATGTTAGCGAAAAGGTTACCATCAATCTTACCGCCTTTAACATTGGAAGAAGCGCTGGAAACCACGAAAATACACTCTGTAGCAGGGAAAATGAGCCGTTATTCATCTATTATTTGTGTGCGCCCATTCCGTTCACCACATCATACGATTTCTGATGTGGCACTTGTCGGAGGCGGTTCTCATCCGCAACCCGGGGAAATCTCTCTCGCTCATAATGGGGTGCTCTTTCTCGACGAGTTGACAGAAATGAATAGATCAACTTTGGAAGTGCTTCGACAACCATTGGAAGATCGCTGTATAACGATTTCCCGCTCAAAATATTCGGTGGATTTTCCCGCCTCTTTTATGCTGATTGCAGCCATGAATCCCTGTCCGTGCGGAAATTACAATAACCCGAAGATTCCCTGTACCTGCGCTCCCGGCATGGTACAGAAATATTTGGGGAAGATCTCAGGACCGTTACTTGACCGTATCGATCTGCATGTTGAGGTCAAGCCCCTGAGTAACGACGACTTGTTGACCAAGGCCAATGGCGAGCAGAGCGCTATTGTGCGAGAACGTGTAGTGCGGGCTCGTGCCATCCAAGCCGAGCGGTATCAAAACTGCCCCGACATACATTGTAACGCACAAGTCAATACGAAGTTGTTTCACCAATATTGTGCCATTGACGAGGGATGTAAGACACTAATGAAACAGGCAATGGACCGACTCGGGCTCTCCGCCCGCGCCTACGACCGCATCCTCAAGGTGGCTCGCACCATCGCCGACCTCAACGCCAGCCCCAACATTACCGCCGAACATCTGAGTGAGGCCATCAATTTCCGCAGTCTGGACAGGGACAGCTGGGGAAGGTGAGAGTTTTCAAGAGAATCTTATAAACCGGACTGATAAGAAAAAAATAGTGAAAAAGGATAATTTTATTAAAAATCAAAACTTGACATATATATCAAATATTTTTATATTTTTGCAGCGTAATGAAAAAAAAGACCACACTAGGTATTATATCGGAATCTCAAAGAGCTATACTCTACTCGATTAGCTTTGAAAAGGATGGGACGACTGAATTTGAAAAGTTTGTTTTAGAATTTGAATCGAATGCCCAATATAATTCAGATTACCAAAGAATTATAGCAGCGTTGCAGGCAATTTTAGATAATGGAGCGTTGGAGAGATTCTTTCGTCCGGAGGGGAAAATAAATGACAATGTTCATGCAATTCCGATAGATGGCGGCAAACTACGATTA
>JAEEGL010315051.1_pt1 | contig 17369 bp, 11 predicted proteins | sample 9134231 | NCBI WGS metagenome assembly JAEEGL01 (sample SAMN16246548, study PRJNA631951) | gut metagenome | biome: gut microbiome; feature: rumen; material: fiber-attached | host: Bos | place: Iran: Karaj | collected 2018-10
AGAATTTTTAGATTATATAAATAATCTTTTATATGAAATTATTATTGAAGATGGAATATTAAAATGTAATAATTGTGGTAGAGAATATAAAATTGAAAATGGAATTACAAATTTAATATTAAATGATGATGAAATTTAAAATAAATTAATTATCTTATTAAATAAAAAATTATATTTTAAAAAGATTATTTTTATTCATTTCTTTCATCAATTTTTTTATTTATTTTATTTTCGAAAATATTATCTTTCAAAAATTTATTTTTCATTTCTTTTTTAGTAATTTTATCTTTTCTAAATTTTAAAATTCTGGCAATACTTCTTTTAATAAAAGGATTATTATAAGGAATATCCATTATATCAGTTAAATAATATTTAATTTTAATATCATTAGTAACATCAACTGGTTTTTTTCCATTATTATCTTCAATAAAAACATTTCCTCCATTTTCATATAAAAATTTAACACAATCTAAATTATTATTTAAAGCTGCAAAATAAATCGGAGTTCTTCCTTTATTATCTTTAATATTTAAATTTTTTCCTTTTGAAATTAGTATTTTTAACATTTTTAAATCTCCTAATTTTGCACTCCAATGAAATGCAGTTTGGCCAAAATAATCAAATGAAAATAAAAAATTTTTATTTTGATTTAATGCTTGATTTACAAAATCATAATTTGAAAATTTCACACTATCTAAAAATTCAGATGAATTTCTTATTTGAAATGGTTTTTCTTGAAAAGGATTTTTTTGTATAAAATCTGATAAAAGAATGTTATTACTTTCTAAATAATTTTTTATTCTTTTAAATGTATTATATCTTTTTAATACTTCTTTTTTTGGTTTTTGATTTTTTTTTTCTTCTTGATTTACTATTTTTTTTTAATTTATTATATAATATTATTTTTTACTTTCTTTTTTTTGAACTTCTGATAATAATTCTGGTTGAGAATTATTTTGATTTAATATTTTTATATCTGAATTATTATTATTATTCATTTCTTCTTTTTTATTTTCATAATTTGAAAATTGTAATAATTTATTTTTTATTTTTGTTCTTTCTTTATTTAATAATGAATTTATATTAATTTTATTTTTCCTATTTTCATTTCTTCTAGATGATTTTATTTGAAGAATTTTTTCAATACATTCCTGTTTATTTACTATATTATCATTATTTTGATTGATTGCATTTATTACAACAGAATAAAAATCATTTATTTCATTTATTTTTGTATTTCTTTTTATATTATTATAAATTGCTTGTGATTTTGATTTATATAACATTCTTTTTAATTTATTTTTTTCATTATTTTTTATTTGAAAAAAAATATATTAATATTTAATTTAAATTACTATTTATTAGAATTGTAGAAATAACTTTTCTTTCTTATTTATTTACTCTCTAATTATTAAATGACATTTTTTTAAAAATTAAATTGATAAAAGGTCAATATTAAACTCTTTTTCAAAGAAATCAAAATTACCATCAAATTTTTCATTAAATTTATTATTGTTATTATCTAAATTATCAAATTTAATTTTAGTAACTCCTTGAAAAATATTAACTATAGACTTAGAATTTTTATCATATAATTTCTTACAAATATTATAGATATCTTCATCATTATTACAAGGACATTTATCATTAATAACAATTTTTTTTAACATTTTACAAATTGCAATTCTAACATTACTAATTTGATCATTTGATATCTTAATCAAAATATCTTTAACAATTTCAGAATAAATATGATAATTCATTAAAAATATTTTACACATTTTAACAAAAGTGATTCTATTTTGAAATTTTTTATGAAAAGCAAAAGTTTTAATAACTTCATTTAATTTATCTTTCTTAAAATTTTCATTATATAAATAAACTATTAAACTACCTAAAACTTTTGCACTAACTTTTCTTACTTGATAAATATTATCTAAACAAAAAGTAATACATTGTGGAAAAATTGATTGATAAATTACTTCATTTTCATATAAATTAAAATAACATAAAATACTTTCAGCAACATCTAATTTATTTTTCCAATTAATAAAATTAAAATTTCTAACTTTATTCTTATTATTATTTTGAAAAATAGAAACAGCCTCAAAATATTTATAATATTTTTCTTTAGTTTCTTTATTAACATTATTTAATATTTTAGGTAAATTTCTTAAAGAAAGATTTTTTTCAGTTTTTTCATCACTATCTAAAAATTTATCATAAATTGTTAATAATTCATTTTCTGTTATTTCTTTACCTAAAATAGTAGAAACTTCATGAAAAGAAGAAATAATACTTTTTCTAATTCTTAAATCTTTTTCATTACACAAATTAAAATATAAATTCCTTAATTTTGGCCAAAAAGATGAGCCATAACAAAAAAGAACTGAAGGAAAATTATATGCATAATCATATAATAAGTCATCAATATTAAAATGTGTAAAATTACCATTATTATTATTTAATTTATCTTTATTTGAATAATATTCATCAAGTGTTTCTTTATAATAATCAAATAATTTAATTGATAATTCATCTTTATCTAAATGACAAATTATTTCTCCTATTTTTTTTATTATTGTATTGCGAACATATTTTTGATTATCTGAAATTAATTTTTCTATTATTTCTAAAAATGGTTTTGCATTTGTTCCAGTTATAACTAAATTTAAATTATGAAAACTTTTCTCTTTAAAACTTTTTAAAACACTAGGAATTATTTCAACACAACATTTTCTAATTTGCCAAAGTAAATCATTTGATAATTTTTTAATAATATTATAAACAGTAGTTTTTATCATTTCAGAAGATATTACTTCACATATATTTGGTAAAGATAATAAAACATATTTTCTTATTTTTTCTCTTTTATCATCTGAAAAAAAATTTAATTGAGGTAATAAATAATTTTCACTTATTTTTTCTCCAAAATCTTCACATAAATTTTGTATTAATTTAATACATAATTCACTATGTTTTGAACTATCATTAACATCACTTACAAAAGATAAAATTAATTTTAAAATCATATCATCTTTTCCTTTATCTTTTGGAATAATTGCTTTAGAAACTTTTAATAAATTTTCAAAAAGTAATTTTTTCATTTCTTCATCTTCAATTTCAAAACTTCTAGGATGATATAATTCATCTATTATATTCATAATATTATATTTTAATATTTTATATCCTAAATCACCATTTGATGATAAAATATCAATAAAAGGAATTAAAATTTTTAAAAAACGAATTTTTATATCTAAAGTTTCATCAACTATTCTTGCTAATGCAGGAATTAATAAATTATTTGTTTTTTCAATTCCTATTGATTCAGAATATATTAGGATATTATCTATAAAGTTTTTTTTAAAAATTGAATCTGATGTGTTTTGAAATTTTTTTATATGTCCTGTTATTGTATTTATAGATAATATATTTGGTTCTTTTATTATTTTTATTTCTTCAAAGTATCCATAATTAAATTCTTTTACTAGTAAAAATGGAAATTCTATTGTTTTATTGTTTTCATATTCTAAATGTTGGAAAGTATTAAAAAAATGAGTGAAATATATATTTTCGTCAAATTCTGTATTCATCATTAAATCTGGATAATTTGATATTAGGTTGTTTTTATTTTGAAGAATTGTTGTTTCTGAAATGTTATTAGATTCTGGAGATATTATTTTTGTTGAATTCATTTTTTTAATAATTTTTAAATAAATAATTATTGATTATATAATTCATTTAATAAGAAAGTTTTTTTTATTTTATGAATTATATAATTTAAAATTTAATTTAATTTAGGAAAAAAAATTTCAAAAAACAATAAATTTAATTTCTTGATAGAATATTTATTATTTTTTATAAATTTTTCACTTTTTTTTATTGGAATTTGTATATATATTTAATTTTTTATTTAAAATGAATGATGATGAAACTATAAATTTAATTTGGATTGATTTAAATATTGATATTAATGAAAATTTAAGTTATCAAAATCAAATAGATTCAATTCAAAATATAGTAATTTTCCCTTTTAAAAATATAAAAGAAGCATTTGAAAAAATGACATCAATTTCTTTTCAAAAAACAATTGTTATAATAAATGAAACATTAATAAAAAATTTTTTTCAAATGTTACAAAACTCAATAAGAACATTAAAAATAATTCCAGAAATATTAATATTTTCTCAAAATAACAAGTTAATAGAAAATAATGAATATTCAAAATATTATTTTTATGATAAAAATTTAATATTCTCATCATTTCAATCAATATTAAATGAAATAAAATTACAAAAAAAATATACACCAAAAAAAATTCCTTTGACAAAATTTTCAAAAGAAGATCCTTATTTTACTTTTCAATATATAAATAATAAAGATGATTTAAAATTACCTTTATATTATCAAAATTTAATAAATATTCCAAATAAAGATGAAATATTAAAATTTAATATATTTCTCTTAGATAAATTTTCATCAAGTCAACATTTATCAAATTTAATAAATCAAACATTAATAAAAACAGAAATTCCAATTGAAATAATATCTAAATTTTGGTTAAGAGTTTATTCTTTAGAATCATATTTTTATTCAGAAATGAATAATTATTTAATAAGAAGATTAGGAGATGATTATGATACTTATACAAAAGTATTATATGAAGGATTAAAATTAAATGCAATATCTCCTTTTTTTAATAGTTTATTATTTAGAGGTGCAAAAATAAATGATAATGAAATAGAAATGATAAAAAAATTTTCAAAAGAAAAACAAGAAAATTTACCAGGTTGTATTTGTTTTTGTAATAGTTTTTTTTCATCTACAAATAATGAAAATATTGCTTTTGAATATATGAAAAGTAAAACATTAAATGATAATGAAAATTATGCTTTTTATATAATTGAAAAAGGAAATGAAATTGATAAAAATAATGCATCAAATGCAAATATTAAAGATTATTCTTTTTTTTCTGAAGATGAAATATTATTTTTTCCTTTTTCAAGTTTTGAAGTTTTGGATATTGATATTAAAGAAAAAGATAATTTTTTTTATTATGAAATTCATTTATTTTATTTAGGAAAATATAAAGAAATTGTTGATGATAATTTAACTAATATTTCTGAAACTATTTTTTCTACACAAATTTTAAAAACTGAATTTTTTGATAAAAAAACTTTAAAAAGTCAAAATACTTTTAATTTTGATATTAATAAATTTATTCAACCTGATAATAATTTAAATTATATAATTGCGGTTTATAATATTACAAAAAATGATTTAGATGATAAAATTCAATTTATTAATTGTAATAATGATAATAAAAATGAAATTGAAAATTCATGTGAAATGTTTTTAAATGGAATGAAAATTGATTTTTCATTTGATTATAAATTTGAAAAAGAAGGTGAATATACTTTAAAAATTATATTTAATAAACCTATCAAAAATATGAGTAATTTATTTTATGAATGTACAACTTTAATTTATATTGATTTAACAAATTTTATAACTAATTTATCAAATAATATGAAATGTATGTTTTATAAATGTACTCAATTAAATAATATAGATCTATTAAATTTTAATACAAGTAATGTAACAGATATGAGTTATATGTTTTATAATTGTTCATCTTTATTTTTATTAGATTTAACAAAATTTAACATTAATAAAGTTACTGATATTAATCATATGTTTTCTAATTGTTCTTTATTAAATAGTTTAGATTTATCCAATTTTAATACTAGTAATGTAATTAACATGAGTCATTTATTTTCATATTGTTCATCAATTCAGAAATTAGATTTAAGTAATTTTAAAACAGAAAAAGTAACAAATATGAGTAATATGTTTAGTGAATGTGAATTATTAAATGAAGTTAATTTATCTAGTTTTAATACTAATAATGTCATATTTATGAATCACATGTTTTCTTCTTGTTCTTCATTAATCAATGTTGATTTAAAACAATTTAATACTAGTAATGTAATTAATATGAAAGAAATGTTTTCAAATTGTATTTCTTTGAAAAAATTAGATTTAGGTAATTTTAAAACTGAAAATGTAGTTAATATGAGTTTTATGTTTTATAAATGTTCTTCTTTAGAAGAACTTGATATATCACAATTTAATATAAGTAAAGCAAATATTAAAGAAATTTTTTCAGAAATAAATAAAAATTGTAAAGTAACTTGTAATGATAAGAATATTTTAACTAATTTAAAAAATTAATTATAAAATTTAATTAAAAAACAAAAATAATAAATGTTAACAAAAAGTCAAAATCAAAAAAATATTATAAATTCATCTTTTAATCAAATTATTCAAACGCAACAAAATTTTAAACAACCTTTAAAAATAAGAAGAAGTATAAAACAAATTTATTTAACAACAGAAACATCAGAAAGAACAAGAACAAGAGAAAATAGTCATATTGTTTCATATCAAAATATTACACCTTCTACAGTACAATCTTTTTATACTCCAAATTCAACTTTAGAAACAAATTTTACATATAACAAAATAAGAAGAAAAATAAATAATAATAATAATAATTATAAAAAGATAACTCCTTTAAAATATAGTAAAAATGAAAGATTAAATTTAGACCAAAAAATACTATTAGCACAAGAAAATAAAAAATTAATCCTTAATAAAAAAAATGAAATGTATATTGAACAATATAAAGAAAAAGAGAAAAAATTCAATGAAATAAGAGAAAATTCAAAAAAGAAAAAAATTTATCTATTAAATAAAATAAAAAAATTAAACGATATGAGAAGACTAAAATTAAAGATAAACAAAATAATTCAAATGGAATCATATGATATGTGTAATGAATTTGAAGCAAAAAATTCATCATTTAATATAAAAACATTAGATTACTTATCAGGAAAACATAATTTAAATCAATCAATTAAATTTCATTCAATTTTTAGATTTGATAAAATTGAAAATGGAGAAGCACATGATAGATATAAAATGTTAATTGATATTGATTCAATGAAAAATAATGAAGAATTAAAAGATAAAATATTAGAAAAAAAATTATCTATAAAAGAAAAGAGATTAATTAATGAAGATCCTTCATATTTTTTTCAAAGTAATGTTGGTAATAATTTTAAAAAAATTTCTCTTACTGATAGAATAAATGAAGAAGATGGTTTTTATAAGATAAAAGATGAAACTATTAATTTGGATTCCAATAAAAAAGAATCTAAAGGAAGAAATTTAAAAGAAAAATTATCTAAAAGATTAAAAACTGATATTAACAAAAATTTATTAGATATTAAAAAAGATATTAATAAAACTATTTATAAAATTAGAACTAAAAAATTAAATCATAAAGAAAATTTAGCTCAAATTGAACATGATAAAATTATACAAAATATGATTGATTCACTTAAAAATAATTATTCTAGAAATATTAATGATAATGAAAAAGAAAGAAGAAAAATGTATAAAACTGTATTTAAATATGGTCGAAGAAGATTTAGCACATTATTTCATATAAATAATGATTTGAATATTAATAATAATAATAATGATGAAAAAAATAATAATGAAAATCCATTGATTTCTAATTTTAAAAAAGAAGAAATAGATTTTATAAAAGTATATAAAAAACAAATTAAAGATAATTTTTCTCTACAATATCAATAAACAATTAATAATTTCAAAATTAATTTTTATAACATATTTTATATTTTTTAAATTATATCAAATTAAAATATAAAATTACAATGAAAAAAATATAAAAATAATATATATAATATATTACTTTTTAAAAAAAATTATATAATTAACAACTATTATGTCACTTTATGATAATTCAATAGAAAAAGATTTATTTAATATGGATGAAACTTTATATCAAAGCATAGATAAAATATTTTCAAAAGAACAAAAAATTGCAATTCATATTTTTCTTCAAAATGAAATAACAAAAGAAATGGCAAGTTTTAAAGATGATTTAAATAAAAAATTTATTAACTACGATAATAGAATGTTCACATATGTAAATGATTTAGAAAATGAAATAAAAGGAATCACAATAAAAGAAAATGATTTATTCACAAAAACAAATACTTGTTTAGCAAAAAATGATAAAATTGATAATTTAGTACAAAAAATAGAAAAAATGAATGAATTATTAACTTCTCATGATTTAAGAATTAATAATTTAATTAAAGATTTAAGTAATGCTTGTTTTAAATACGATAAAATCTTTATAAATAATTTAATGCTTCCAGGTAAAATAGGTGATTTTTGTAAATATAAAAATTTAAGAGAATATTTAGAATATACATTTAATCAATTTTTACAATTCGATAATTATAATAAAAAACAAGGAATAGTATTAAAAGAATTTAAAGATAAAATTGAACATTTAGATAATGATTTATCAAGACAAATTAATGCTTTAAAACAAACAAATTTTGATTTTATGAATTTAAAAATAGATGAATTAAAAACTTTTCAAAATCAAAAAATAACAGAATTAAAAGATGATATTCAAAAAACAAAAATTGAATTTGAGTCAAATAAAATAAATTTTAAAAAAGAAATAAATGAATTGAATAATAGTTTAAATAATGAAAATGATAAAAATGATTTAAAATTTATAACAAATGAATATGAATTATTAAAATCAAGTTTAATAACTATAATAAAATATATAAATCAATTACATAATAAAAAAAATATAAATAAAAATGAAATTACAAGAAGTCAAATAAATAATTTAATATTAAATTTAATAAATTCACATAAAAAAAATTCAAAAAATGAAGATGAAAATATAAAAGGTATAATAAATGAAATGGAAGGGGCAAAAAATACTATAAAATCAAGATTAAAAATGCGTTCTTTAACAAATAAATCAATAAGAAAATTTAAAGAAGATGAAAAAAAAATAAAAGCAGATTCATTAGGTTATAATTTATCATCAAAAAAATTACCTACACCAAAATATTTTTCAAGTTTAAATATAATAAGTACACAAAATGCAGATAATATTAATAATAAATCAATTAATCAAAATATTAAAGAAGAAAACAATACTTCAAGTATTCTATCTTCAAAAAATTCTAATAAAAGTAGTTCAATTGATTATAATTCAGACTCTACAAATAATTTTAAAGAAATAAATGAAAATAATAATAATGATAAAAATGAAAATAATTTATTAGAATTAATTAAAAATAATGAAAAAAATTTATCAACGGTAAAAGATGATTTAAATAATAAAATTCATATTTTAGGTGAAAAAATGGATGAAATTAATAATAATATTCAAAAATATTTTACTAAATCACAAAATAAAAAAAAGGAAAAAAAGTTATGTTTAAATTTATCAAAAGATAATTTAAATAATTCAAAAAATCATCAAATTTCTTTAGAAGAAAAAAATAATATGAATGATAAATTTCAGTTTGGTAGTATTCCAAATCAAAATAATTCATATGAATTTAGGAATAAAATTAACCCAAAAAATGCTTTTTATAAAAATTTAATGAATACTCAAAATCCAAGTTTTTATTCTATAAAAAGAAGTATATATAAAAACTATAGTTTTGAAAAAAATAAGGAAAAAAGTATTTATGATAAATTTTTATTAGAAAAAAAAAAAAATAGAAGAGAATGAAAGTTCTATTTTAATTGGTAATTTTTTAAAACCTTTAAAAAATGGTTTAACTAATATTCCTCAAATTCATCCTTTAAAAAAGAAAAAAATACCTATAAAAATGAAAAAAAATGAATAGAAATGATGTATAAAATTGTTTATACATATGATTTATTAAATCCTTTTTTTTAAACGTATTCTAAAACAATGATATTATTTTTTATATAATTTTATAAAGATTTGTTAATATTTATTTATATAAATTTATTCAATCATATTTTTAAAATATAAAGTAAAAATTATAAATTAAGAAATGATTAAATAAATAAAAGAAAAAAAAATGGATTTATTAAACCAAAAAATAAACCAAATTAAAAAAGAATATTTTACTAATTTTCTAAATCAAAAATATATTGATGATTCATATATATTCCTAATAAATTTACCTGATGAAATAATGAGAAAATATTCTAAAGATCCAATATTTAAAATAATTCCTGAATTATATAAACAAAATCACAATATTGAAAAAGAAATATTTAACAATAATAATAATATTTCATTATCAGAAATTAAAAAAAAAAATCAAGAAGATGAGAAGAAAAAAAATAACCAATATTTAAAATTAATAACTTCATTTTTAAAAGAAAAAGAACAAAAAGAAAAAGAAGAAAAAGAATTTCAAAAAAAAATGAATGAAACATTAACAAAATACTATAAAGAAGAATTATTTATTTTCCTATCAACAATAAATAAAAACACTCTTTTAAAGCAAAAAATTTTAAATGCAAAATCATCATCATTTCAAAATTTATTAAATTTTGAAGAAAAAGTAATAAATTTCTTTTTAAAAGAAGTAAATGAAAAAGAAGGATATGAAAAAGTGAGTGGAAGTATATTAAATTTTGCAACTAGAATAACAGGAAATACAATAACATTACGTTTTGAAAAAGAAATAAAAGTAAATTTAATACATTTATTATCTTTAATATATGAAGTTAATTATTACAAAAAATGGTATCCTTATTGTCATGTAAGTGAAACTTTAAATCAACCTGGAAAGGCAAAAAAATGTGTATATATGATAGTAGAAATTCCAATTATTAAAAATAGAGATTTTTTAGTTTATGGTTTTGGAATAAATAGATTAAGAGAAAATGGAACAATATTAATTTTATGTAGAGGAATAAATAAAGATTCTAATATTTTTCAAAGAGAATTTAAACAAACAAATACAGATAAATTTGTAAGAGGTGATATTTTAATTTTTGGTTTTGAAATTAGAATTATTAATATGGAACAAGTTATTGTTAGAGGATTATGTAATATTAATCCTAAAATAAGTTTTATTCCTCAAAGTATTATTAATATGGTTTCTAAAAAATTTGCTGAAGATATGTTTTGGAAATTTCTTAAAATTGCTCAAAATTATGAAGGTAGTGAATATCAAAATAAAAATCCTTCAAAAATTGATTGTGAATTTTATAATTTTGTTACTAATGAAGTTAATAGTATTTTAAATGATAAAGATGTTGAAAAAATGATGATTGAAAATAAAAAGAAAAGTGATTTTGATATTGATCCTAATTTACAAATCTAATTTTGATTTTTTATAAATTATGTTTAATTCATATAAATTATCTTTTTTTTAATTTATTTTAAATTGAGAAAAAAAATATTTTAAAAAATATTTTTAAATAATGGTTTTTTTTAAAAAAATAATATTTTTTTATTGTGGTGATTCAATTGCCTTTTCAGCATTTTTTGAAATTTCATCATTAACATAATCAAGAAATGAATTAATATTTATAATTTTATTGTTAAAATTTTCAATATTTTCAATTTTATGTTGAATAAAATCATATTTTTTATTCCAATAATCATTATCTAAATTAATATTAAATTCTGATTTTAAATCTTCAATATTTTTTTGTGAATCAGAAATAGCTTTTTTAAAATCTTTTTCCCAATCATTAATATCATTTTTATTTTCTTGAACAATTCCTTTTACTTTTTCAATTACTTTATTTATTAAATTTTTTTCAATTACTTCATCACGAATTTCATTTTGTATTTTATTTTTTTTTGTATGATTTTTAATCTCATTTAAAAGAGATAAATTATTTAATATTGCATTATTTAAATTTTGAATGTCAATATAACTCTCATCAAAATGTCCTATAAATTTATTTAATACATCTTTACTTAAATAATCAATATTTTTTGAATTAATTTCTTCAACTTCATTATAAAATTTTTTATCTTTATATTTAATAATATCATAAATTTCATTTATTTCATTATTAGAAATATCTATTGAATCATTTATATTTGAATTATCACATATTTTTTTATATAATTCATCATTTTTTAAATTTTTAATATTTTCACATTCTTCAATAGTAAGAATATTCAAAACAGCATTTTCATAATTTCTGTTTGAAGAACTAAAAGTTTTCATAACAGAAATTAAATTATCAATTTTTATAGGATTAGAATTTTCATCAGTAATTAAAATAATTCTTAAAAATCTTCCGTTTTTTGATTTTTTAAAATTTTTATTATTTATTTTATTAAATAATAATCCTATAATTTTAATAATATCAGTAGTATTATTTTCATAATTAGAATAATCATTTTTAAAATATTTAATTTCAATTTGTTCAATTATATTTCCATCTTCTAAAGACTCAATTTCAAATACTTCATTTGTAAAAATATACAAATTTAATAAATCTTTAGCTTCAATTTCATTTTTAATTGTTGAAATAAAATCAATTAAATTATTAATTATTAAAGATTCATTTTTTTGTTTAAAAGTATCCCATTCAGGACAAGGATTATTCAATTTTCGAGATGCTTTTACTAAAATTGCTATTTCATTATGTAAGTGGTATGAATCTTTTGCTATTTTATTTTTTTCTTCTTCTAAAGAAAAATTTGATATGAAACCATCAGGTGATGATTCAATTCCAAATATCTTTCTTATTGGCATTGATTTTGACATTTTTATTCCAAAAAAATATTTTAATTTTATTTTTTAAAATATGTTATATTTTAATTTTTTAAATAATATAAAATTTTAAATTATTTATAATTGAACCATATATTTTATATTTTAATGATAAAATTAAAAAATCATTTTTAGATAATAAAGAAAGATATTCTTTTTTATCAAATTGGTTTTTATGAAATTATGTATTTTTATCAAGATTAAATTTTCAATTATTTTAAAATAAATTAAATTTTAATGATAATGTTTTGAAAGATTTAAAAATATAATTTTTATTTATTGTATGAATAATAATAAAAATTAATTTTAAAATTTTTTTCTTATTTATTTATTTCTTTTTATTTTCTTTATTATTATTATCTTTATTTTGATTATTCCCTTCATATAGTTCCCTTAAATTAGAATCTCTATTCAAATAATCCTGAGTAAAAAAATTTCTTAAACGTTCAAGAGCAATAATTTTTATTACAAGTTGCTGATTGGTTAATATTAATTTAAATATTACTTTTAAATGCCCTCTGAATAATGCATTAAGTTCATTCTTCATTTCAACATTTTTATTTTCTAATTTATTTACTTTTTCTTTTAATTTAGTATTTTCATCTACTAATTTATTTACTTTTTCTTTTAATTTTGAATTTTCATCTACTAATTTACTTATTTTTTCTTTTAAAGTAGATACCTCTTCTTTTAATTTAGATTTTTCATCTTTTAATTTATTTACTTTTTCTTTGTATTTATAATTATCATCTACTAATTGATTTATATTTTCTTTTAATATTGTTACTTTTTCTTTTAATTTTGAATTTTCATCTAATAATTTATTTAATTTTTCTTTTAATTTTGAATTTTCATCTACTAATTTATTTACTTTTTCTTTTAAAGTAGATATATCTTCTTTTAATTTACAATTTTCATCTACTAATTGAATTATTTTTTTATTATCATTTTTTCTATCAATAAGTAATTGATTAATTTTATCATTTAATTCTGTTACATTTTTATTCATTTCTGTTTGTATTTTTGAAATTTTATTCTCCATATCTTCTTTTAATTCATTCATTTGATTATAAAATTTTTCATTATTTATTGTTAAGGTACTTTTATTTGATTCTTCTTCTTCTCTTTCTTCTTTTTTTGACGATTCATTTTTATTTGATTCATTTTTTTCATCAACAATATTTTTTTCTTCTTTTATATCTTCTTTTATTTCTTCCTTTTTTACTTCTTTTACTTTTTCTATTATTTCTTCCTTTTTTACTTCTATTATTTCTTCCTTTTTTTCTTCTTTTTCTTTTTCTTTTATTTCTTCCATTTTTACTTCTTTTATTTCGGAGTTTAATATAATATATAATTGTTCTGGAAAATTTATTAAAACTTCCATAGAAAGATCAATATTTGCAATTATTTTTTGAAAAATTTCAAAAGTTAAATTTGAAGGAATTTCCTTTTTTATTGTTTTTAGTACTTTATATAATAAATTTTTCCCATTTATATCAAATTCCTTTTTAATAATTAAAAACATAAAATTTTGTAAATAATTTGTTTGATTTAATATTTCACTACACCTTCCAGAAATATAAGAAATAATTTTAGTTTGATGTGAAATATTACCAATTTTTTTTTGAAAATCTGAATAATTTGGAATTTCATCATTTAATTCTTGATGAATTATATTAAGGAAAGGATTTTTAATTTCATTAAAATAGTATTCATCATATATTTTCTCATTTTCAAAACAATAATAAACCATTCCTAATGAAATAATATGGTTTGAACTAAATAAATTTTTTTCAGCTAATTTTGATGTTATTGATATTGCTTTTTTAATTTCTTCTTTTATATTTTTAATTTTTTCTATCTGATTAATTTTCTTCAAATAATCCTTAAAAAATTTTATAAATGTTTTAATTTTATATTTTTTAATTTCTGGTTTTTTTGGTTCCATTTCAATTTGATTTTAATTTTCTTATTTTACTTATATATGAAATTAATTTAAAAATAATTTTTTTTCAATTTAAATTAAAATTAAATAATATAAATTAAAAAAAATGAAATCAAATACTAATCTATTAATCAATAATAATGATAATAATAAACAATCAATTCAAATAAATAATAAATTTAATAATCCCATATTAGAAAATAATGCTGAAAGAATTCAAGAATTATTAGAAAGTAAAAAATTTGTGAATTCAATGAAATCTATTCAAGAATCTAATCTTTTAAATTATGATGAAATTAAATTACTTCCCGCTTTATTTTTTGATATGCAAGAAGCTTTAAAAAAATCAAATGAAAATATTTTAGAATTAAGAGATTCTATTAAAGATAAAATTAATATTGAAAAAAAATTAAAAAATAAAATAAAAGAATATGAAAAAGAAATTAAATTATTAAAAGACAAATATAATAAACTTAAATCAAGAGAAAAAGAATATAAAATTAAAAATGAAAAATTAAAATATGAAAATAAGAGTTTAAATCAAGATAATGAATTTAATATTTCTTTTCAAAAAAAATATGAAAAAATAATAATTGAAAATAATAATTTAAAAAAAGAAAAAGAAGATTTAATTTCAAAAATGAATATTTATGAAAATGATATAAATTCATTAAATAAAGTAAAAATAGAATTAGAAAATAAAAATAAAAAATATAAAAATACACAAGGAATAATTCAAAGTGAAATAAATAATATTGAAGATCATTTAAAAGATATTAAACTTTTTCAATTACAAATTAAAAAAATGCAAAATGAAACTAATAAAATGAAATGTATGATTGAAGATTTAGAGACAGAAAAAAATAATTTAAAAAATGATAATTTTAAATTATTATCAATTATAAAATCACTTAAAACAGAAGTAAAAAGTGAATTATCAGAAAAAATTTCAATTTTAAATGAATTAAATTCATTTAAAATGAATAAAAAAAACATTATTTAATAATCATTTAATTAAAATTATATAAACTCCAATAAAATATAATAATATATAATATTATAATATAATAACATATTTGAATAATATAAATACTCCCTAAAATAAATATTTAAAAAGTCATATCAAAAAAAATATAAAAAAAAAATGACTTAAAAAAAAATTAAAAAAATTTAAAATAAAAAAATAATTTAATTAAAAACCATATATCTTAACCAAAATATCATAAAAAAAATTTTTTACTTTTTCCAACTTCTATCAAACTTAACACCTAAAGTTCTTTCAATTTTTTCAACTAATTTAGGATTATACTGTCCTTGACAATTTTCTAAATCTTTAATAGCAGCAATATTTTCATGAACTTTATTTGCTAATTGTTCTTGACTTAATTTTTTTTCATTTCTAGCTTGAATAACTTGAATTGCAATTTCTCTTGGGACTTCTTTAATTTCAAAATCTTCATTTAATAATTTTCCAACATTTGAAACATAATCATTTTTATTTCCTTGTCCTTTTTGTACTACTTCTACTTTTCTTCCTTGACGAACTGCTTCTTTTACTTTTTGTTGTTGAGTTGGCTTTTTTACATTTGTTTTAAATTGATCTTTGTAACTTTGAGGAAGCATTGCTGCATATTTTTCAAATTTTGCATCTAACATTTTTTGCTCTTTGTCTTTTCCTTTATTTCGTTTTTGCATTTTTTTTTTATTTTTTTTTGAATTTTGTTTATATATAATTTTTTTTTTTTGGATTTTAGATGATTAATTTTATGTTTTTTTTGGGTTATACTTATTATTTTTTTTGATTTATTTTTTATTTTTTAATTTAATTTTTTTTAATTTTCAAAAATTGAAATAAATTAAATTATAATTTTTAATATAATAATTAATATTTAATATATGTGGGGATGGGGATATAAAAATAAAATCAAATAAAAAAAAAAGAAGAAAATAAAAAAACTATTCTATTGATAATCTAATAATAATTAAATTATTTTTAAATTTAAAGCCCATCTTCCTATTTTGTAAATTGTTTATTTTTATTGATTCTTTGATAATTTCAAATATTTTTATTCCTTTTTCTGATAAATTTTTGGATTTGATATTATATTTTCAATTATTGATTTATTGCATATTAATTGATTTTGTTCTAAATTTACAAGATTCATTTAGGAATTTATTGAATTATATGATAATTTTTATATTATTATATTTTTATTTTTGAAAAAGTATTTATATAGGTCATATATTTTTAATAGAATAAATCTGAATAATTATATATTTTAGTAAATTTATTTAATAATTTCTATTGTTATATTAGATAGAAAAATCATTTCAAAATGTTATATTTTTATATAAAATATTCATTCAAAATATTTATATTTTTTTATATTTTTATTTACTTATTTTTAATATTGAATTAAAAAACTAAAATTATTGTTTTAAATTTGCTTTTTATTACTATTATTTATGATTTTTAAATGAATGAAAAAGTTTTCAGGTATTTTATTGTTTTAATTCTTTGAATTATATATATAATGAAAATTTTGAACTTTTATTAGAATATGAAAATTGTTATAATATAATAATAAGTTAAAATATAATTATGATAAAAAAGGCAATAAAATTTTAAAATGATATTTAGAAATTGATTTTTCATTTGTTAAACAAAATTTATAAAATATTTCTATAATATTTAGAATATAATCAATAATACTAATATCTGATATATTTTTTTAAAGAGAAAAGAAAAACTTTCAACTTTTTATTTATATTTTTCTCAA
>JAEEGL010759913.1_pt1 | contig 17369 bp, 13 predicted proteins | sample 9134231 | NCBI WGS metagenome assembly JAEEGL01 (sample SAMN16246548, study PRJNA631951) | gut metagenome | biome: gut microbiome; feature: rumen; material: fiber-attached | host: Bos | place: Iran: Karaj | collected 2018-10
GTTATAATTCTTGGCCGAAGTGTGGTAATGTGACCAGCGGAGCCCAAGATTGAATTTGAACCAGTCCGTAAGCGACCAGTTGTCCTCCGCATAGAGGGCGGCTTCGCGGGTCAGCAGGTTGGTATCGCCAAAGGTGGTGTCCTGCTTCTGCGAGAGGGTCTCCACGCCGTCGGTATAGCCGGCCTTCATGCTGATGGTGGTCACCGAGGGCTTGAAGGTGTGGAAGATGTAATCGGCTCCAAACCGGATGTCGTGTTCCGGAGAGGGTTTGTACTCGAAATCCGCTCCGACGGAGATGTCGTTGATCAAGGAGTTGTAGCCCAAATCCGCATTGAGTGTATCGGCGGCGTAATAGAGATCGGAAGTGCCCGGTTTTGTCCCCTCCATCTCTTCCCGCTGCTCTTCCATTCCGATCGTCAGACGGTGACGGTAACGGGTGTAGTTGACCGTCGTGTTCATGAAGAGCTGGGGGGAGAAGATATGATTCCAGCGTGCCGCCGTCACCACGTTGCCCCACTTCCAGCCCAGATTCATCCGGGTCATGGAGTTGTCCGTGGAATAAGTGTAGGTTCCGCCATCATCTTTTTGCATATAACTGCTGTTGTCACTCTCCCTGATACGGGCATAGACGTCGTCATCGCCGCTGTAGAGGCTGACATAGAGTTTGTCGTGGTTGGAGAACTTGTGGGTCAGTTTGCCGCTCAGGTCGTAGAAATAGTAGCCCGCTGTGGTCCCCATGCCGGTTTGCCGGGCGGAAATCAGTGCCAGCACAGGCGCCGTGAACACATCGTAGTAGGTGCGGCGCAGCGAGAGGTTGAAGGTGGTCTTGCCTTTGACGATAGGGCCTTCCATATTGATTTTGGCGGCCAGCAGACCCACCGAGAATCCCCAGTGGAACTCCTGGTCGGTACCGTCCTTGAGGCGCACGTCCACTACGCCCGAGAGGCGGCTGCCGAAACGGGCCGGGAAACTGCCCTTGTAGAGGGTCACGTTCTTGATGGCGTCGGCGTCGAAGACGGAGAAGAAGCCCATCATGTGGTTCACGTTGTAGAGCGGCACGCCGTCGAGCAGCAGTAGGTTTTCATCCGGTCCGCCGCCGCGGATGTAGAGACCGGCCGAACCTTCCGTGCCGGACTGCACGCCCGGAAGCAACTGCAGGGCCTTGAGCAGGTCCACTTCACCACCGATGGCCGGGATGTTCTTGATCTGCGCAACCGGCACCTCGATGGCGCTCATCTGTGTGCCGCGGACGCCGATTTCCGAATGGGTGGCGGTCACCACTGCACCGGTCAATTCCGTCGGCACGGGGGTCAGACGGACATCGAGAACCGTATCGCGTTCCAGCTTGAGCGTCATCTCCACGGTGTTATAACCCATATAAGAATACGCCAACGTGTGTTCCCCGGCGGGGAGCGTCAGCGAATAGTATCCGAAGCTGTTGGTCACGGCGCCCTGTCGCGTGGCAGGCTCCAGCACAGCCGCACTCAGCAGCGGCTCGCCCGAGGAGGCGTCGATCATATAGCCGCTGACGGTCACCCGCCGTTGCGCGGAGGCCGGCTGAACGAAGAGCGCCAACAGAAGGCCCGTCAGCACTACCCGAAAAAGGTTCCTCATCACGATTTATTCTCCATTCCTTTGAGCGTCAGCCCGATACGGTGACGCTGCACATCTACGTTAATCACTTTTGCGTATAACTGCTGGTTGAGTTTCAGCACCTCGGCGGGCGAAGAGACGTAGCGGTCGCTGACCTGCGAAACGTGAATCAGCCCCTTGTCGTGGATGCCCAGATCCACGAACGCGCCGAAGTTGGTAATGTTGGAAACGATTCCCGGCAGTATCATTCCTACCCGCACATCCTCAATAGAGCGAATCTCCTGTGAAAATTCAAAGACCTTCACCCCTTCCCGCGGGTCGCGGCCGGGCTTGGCCAGAAAGACCAGGATGTCCTCCAGCGTAGGACGTCCCACCTCATCGGAGACATAGCGTTCAATGTCAATCCGGCTGCGGGCCGGGGAATCGCCCATCAGTTCGGGTACGCTCACCCCTGCGTCGCGGGCCATCCGCTCTACCAGCGCATAGCGCTCCGGGTGCACTGCGGAATTGTCCAGCGGGTTCTTCGCTCCGGGAATCCGGAGGAAACCGGCGCACTGTTCATAAGCCTTGGCTCCCAGGCGCTTGACCTTCTTGAGCCCTTCCCGGGAAGCAAAGGGTCCGTTCTCGGTGCGATAATCCACGATGTTCTGCGCCAAAGCAGGGCCGATACCCGAGACATAGGCGAGCAGGTGGCGGCTGGCGGTATTGAGGTTGACGCCCACGCTGTTTACGCAGGCCTCCACCGTATTGTCCAGGGTCTCTTTCAACAGATTCTGGTCCACATCGTGCTGGTACTGCCCTACCCCGATGGATTTGGGGTCGATTTTGACCAGTTCGGCCAGCGGGTCCATCAGCCTGCGGCCAATCGAAACCGCGCCGCGGACCGTCACATCGTACTCGGGGAACTCTTCGCGCGCCGTGTCGGAAGCGGAATAGACCGATGCGCCATCCTCGTTGACCGAGAAGACGCGGATTCCCTCGGGCAGCGCGATTTTCCGGATAAACTCTTCCGTCTCGCGGCCAGCCGTACCGTTGCCGATGGCAATCACCTCGATGCCGTAGGCCTCCACCATGGCGGAGAGTTTCTTCATCGATGCAAATTTCTCACTGACCGGTGGATGCGGATAGATGTTCTCGTTGTGCAGCAGATTGCCCTGCGCATCCAGACAGACCACCTTGCAGCCGGTCCGGAAGCCCGGATCGATAGCCAGCGTGCGCTTCTGACCGATGGGGGCCGCCAGCAACAATTGGCGCAGATTCTCGCCGAAGACACGGATCGCCTCCACGTCGGCCTTCTCCTTGGCGATGCCGAGAGCCTCGTTCTCAATCGAAGGATGCAGCAGGCGCTTGTAGGAATCGGCGATGGCCAGATTCCACTGCGTACGGCAGGCGGGGGAAGGACGCCGCTTTCCGCTGAAAACGTTGCGCTCGATGCGCTCGGTGGCATAATCCGGATTTACCTCTACGCGAACCGAGAGCATCTCCTCGCTCACGCCGCGCAGAATGGCCAGCAAACGATGCGACGGAATCTTGTCCAGACGCTGCGAAAAGTCGAACCAGTTGCGGTATTTGTCGGCCTTTTCCTCCTCCTCTTTGCCGCGGGCCGGCCGGCTGACGACGGTACCCCAGCGCAGATAGAGGTCGCGCAGGTCCGCCCGGATGCGGCTGGTCTCGGCAAGCTGCTCCGCCAGAATGTCGCGCGCCCCGGAGAGGGCCGCCTCCACATCCTCCACCTCGCCCTTCACGAAGCGGCGGGCCAGCGACTGGGGATCGTCGGCCTGCATCGCGGCGATGGCCTCGGCCAGCGGCTCCAGCCCCCGCTCGCGCGCCACGGAAGCCCGCGTGCGGCGCTTGGGCCGATACGGCAGATAGAGATCCTCTACTTCGCGCGGATCCACCGACTGCTCGATAGCTCCGCGCAGTTCGTCGGTCAGTTTGCCCTGCTCCTCAATGCTGGAGAGCACCGCCTCCTTGCGCTTTTCCAATTCGGCAAAGAGCTGGTGCCAGTGCTTCACCTCGGCCACCTGCGTCTCGTCGAGTGCGCCGGTGCGTTCCTTTCGGTAGCGGCTGATAAAGGGAATGGTGGCCCCTTCTTCGAAGAGGGCGATACAATTATCTACCTGCCAGGAGGCAATTTGCATCTTCCCGGCTATGTGAGAGACGTACAGACTATTCATGGGAGACTTCCTGCAATTGTTCGCGATACGAAGAGAAGATCTTGGACTTGGAGACAAAGCCCACGTAGCACCCCTTGTCGTCCACGACAGGAAGGTTCCAGGCGCCCGTAATTTCAAATTTGTCCATCACCGCATCCATCTTTTCGTTGACATTGATGGTGGCGGGAGCGCTCTTGAGGTATTCAGAAATCGTATGCGTGTAGTACTTGGAGGTATCGAACATCACCTCACGGACGTCGTTCAGGAAGATGACGCCCAGGAAGTGACGGTCCTCGTCCATCACCGGAAAGATATTGCGCTCGGAGCTGGAGATGGCCTTGACCAGGTCGCCCAGCGAGCGGTCGCCGATGAGCGGCGCGAAGTCGGTTTCAATGAAATCGGAAAGCTTGAGCAGCGTCAGCACCGCCTTGTCACTGTCGTGCGTCAGCAGCTCACCCTGCTTGGCGATCCGTTTGGTATAGATGGAATACTGCTCCACGTAGCGAATGGTTGCAAAGGAGACAGCCGAACACAAAATCAAAGGAATCAGCAGGTTGTACCCGCCCGTGATTTCGGCGATCAGGAAGATGGCCGTCAGCGGGGCTTGCATCACGCCGGCCATCATACCGGCCATACCCACCAGTACGAAGTTGGCCTCTGGAATGGCATGGATGCCAGTCAGGTTGATCAGCCGGGCAAGCACAAATCCGGCCACCGCACCGGTGAAAAGGGTTGGACCGAAGGTACCACCCACGCCGCCCCCTGCATTGGTCATGGCAGTGGCGAAGACCTTCAGGAAGAGGATGGCCGTAAAAAAGATCAGGATGGCCCACTTGCTTTCCAGCAGTGGATTGGTGAGCAGGCCGCCCATGATGCGGCTGGGCGCATTGGAGAGCATCAGGTTCAGCGAGTCGTACCCTTCGCCGTAGAGCGGGGGAAAGAGGAAGACCAGCAGACCCATGGAAACCGCGCCGATCAGCCAGCGGATGCCCGGTTGTCGCACCGCACGGATTTTGTCTTCCGTCCAGAGGGAGGTCCGGATGAAGTAGATGGACATGGCACCGCAGAAGATGCCGAGAAGCAGATAATAGGGCAGGTTCCCCATGGAGAACTCCTCCAGCGTGCTGGTAAATGCGACCGCGTTGCCCAGGAAGAGGTAGGAAATCACTGTCGCCGTGACCGAGGAGACCAACAGCGGCAGGATAGAGGTCATGGAAATATTGAAAAGCAGCACCTCCAGCGTAAAGAGCACGCCGGAGAGCGGCGCCTTGAAGATGCCGGCCACGGCACCGGCCGCACCACATCCCAGCAGAATGGTTACATCCTTGTAGGAGAGATGGAAGAGCCGGGCGATGCTGGAACCCAGGGCCGCACCCGAATAGACGATGGGGGCCTCCGCTCCCACGCTGCCGCCGAATCCGATGGTAACGGAGCTGGAGATGATGGACGACCAGGTATTGCGGGCGCCGATATGGGATTTTTCCTTGGAGACGGCCTGAAGCACGCGCGTCACGCCATGGCTGATGTCCTCCTTCACCACGTACTTGACGAATAGGAAGGAGAGCAACATACCGATGCCCGGATAGATCAGGTAGAAATAATTGTAGGAAGGGGCGTCGAACCACGCGGTGAGTCCGCCGCGGATTAAATCAATCAACTTCTTGAGAATGACCGCCATTGCCCCGCTGCACAAACCGACGACGAGGGCTAGCGTCATCAGGATGGTCTTTTCCGGCAGGGCCTTGAATCTGTCACCGAGTGTTTTGAAGAAGTTGCGCATCGAGGGTTTCTTTCCGGCTATTCCTCCGCCTCATCGTCACCGTCAGAATTACCGGCGGCCGCGATATCTTCATCCGAAACTGCCGGGAAGCCATTGTCTTCCTCGTCTCCGGAATTGCCGTTATCATTGTCCTCATCCTTGAAGAGATCGTCCTGGATATCTTCAATGTCATCTACCTTCACCTTGATTTTAACGAGGTAGATGGCGCCAGGAACCTCAAGTGAAACGGCGTGGAAAAAGTCACCGTTAGGCTTCTCCACTTTGATGATGTCACTGAAATAGTCCGCATAGCCCTTGGGGTATTTCTCCCGGAAGGCGTCCATAAGTTCCTGCGACATATTGTCGTAGCTGATGACGGCGCGTTTGATTGGCGTATTGTCTGACATAAATGATTGCTTTAATCAGGTGCAATAATAGGGAGTGTTGGTTTACCAACCAAAAAAAAATCGTATTTTAGCGGAAATTCTACAGAGCATTTAAAATGGATAAAAAGACCCTGACCATCGACTACACCGAATATGGCTCCATCGATGAACTCGAGCCGAAATACAAAGAACTGATGACGGCGGCAATCGATGCCCTCAAAGGATCCTATGCCCCCTACTCCAAATTCAATGTCGGAGCGGCTGTACGGCTGCGCAACGGCATAGTGGTCAAGGGGGCCAATCAGGAGAATGCCGCCTTCCCTTCCGGCCTCTGCGCCGAGCGGGTGGCGATGTTTTCAGCCGCTGCACGCTATCCGGAGGAGTCGTTTGACGCGCTGGCCCTGATTGCCGCCCAGAACGGCGACCTGCAGCCCGCGCCCAGCTATCCTTGCGGCGCCTGCAGGCAGGTGATGGCCCAGTACGAAACCAAATTCGGCAAGCCGATCAAAATTCTGGTGGGGAGCAAAAAGAAGATTCAGGTCTTCGAGAATGTCAGCGCCCTGTTGCCCTTTGTGTTTACAGACATTTAGAGAGGGCACAAAAAAAGGGTAAGCTGATTATATCGCACCGCTACAACCACCTACCCTTGCTGCGGTCAAGCCCTGGGGGAGTTCAGTGGGAGCTGGTCGTATAAGACTTACCCGGGGACAAAAGTAGATGTTTTTTTTGAATAATGAAAATTTGCGTCGGACTTTCAGGTGGCGTTGATTCCAGCGTAGCGGCTCTGCTGCTCAAACAGCAGGGGTACGACGTCTTTGCCCTCTTCATGCAGAACTGGCACGAGACGGCCGGCACGCTGCACGGAGACTGCGAATGGGAAGAGGAACGCGCCGTGGCGGAAATGGTGGCCAAAAAGATTGGCATCCCCTTCCACTTTGTGGACCTGAGCGGTCCCTACCGCCAGCGGGTCGTGGATTACATGTTCGACGAATATGCCAAGGGCCGCACCCCGAACCCGGATGTCCTCTGCAACCGGGAGATCAAGTTCGACGCCTTCTGGCAGGAGGCGCAGCGGCTTGGAGCCGACTGCGTGGCCACGGGGCACTATTGCCGGCGCGACGTGGTGACGGCTCCGGACGGTCAGCTCTCCTATCGCCTGCTGGCCGGGCTGGATCCCAACAAGGACCAGAGTTACTTTCTCTGCCAGCTTTCACAGGAACAGCTCTCCAAGGCACTCTTCCCGATTGGCGAGCTTTGCAAGCCCGACGTCCGCCGCATCGCACGCGAAGCGGGGCTGCCCAGCGCGGAAAAGAAAGACAGCCAGGGCATCTGCTTTGTGGGCAAGGTGGACCTGCCGGTCTTCCTGCAGCAGAAACTCCGCAGCGTGGAAGGCGATATCATCGAGATTCCGCACAGTTTCTACGACACCCTTCCCCCGCGGGAAACGCTGGAAGAACTCGCTGAACCTTACCGCTATAGCCGGGAAGACGGCACGGTTGCCGGACGCCATATCGGCGCACAGTATTATACGATCGGCCAGCGCAAAGGGCTGGGCGTGGGCGGACACGCCGAATCGCTCTTCATTATTGCCAACGACATGGAGCGCAACCTGATCTTCGTGGGCGAGGGCCACTCCCATCCGGGTTTGTGGCGTAAGGCACTCCGCATCCGTCCGGACGAAATTCACTGGATCCGGCCTGAGCTTACAATGACGGAAAGCGAAGAGAGACGCTACCGGGTCCGCATCCGCTACCGTCAGCCGCTGCAGGCCTGCACGTTATACCGGAAAGCGAGCGGTCTCTACCTGCTCTTTGACGAGCCGCAGCGCGGCATCACCCCGGGACAGTTTGCCGCCTGGTACGCAGAAGACGGAGAGTTGGCCGGAAGCGGCGTAATCGATCAATAAGCCATGCAGCGCAAGTGTGACATCGCGGTGATCGGCGGCGGAGCAGCCGGCCTGATGGCAGCCATCCAGGCGGCCGAACGGGGCTGCGACGTGGTACTGCTGGAGAAGAACAGCTTCTGCGGCAAGAAGATCAATATCACCGGCAAAGGACGCTGCAACATCACCAATACCCGGCCATGGGATGAATTCGCCCCGCACGTCCATCCCGTAGCGGCCTTTCTGCGCAACGCGTTTTACCACTTCTCCAACGAATCCACCATCGCCCTGCTCAACCGCATCGGCCTGGAGACGGTCGTCGAGCGCGGCGAACGGGTCTATCCGAAGTCGATGCGTGCCCGCGACGTCTCGCAAGCGCTCACTGGCTATGCGGAGCAGGTCGGCGTCCATATCGAGTACAACTGCGACGTCCTGCATGTCCGTCCGCAAGAGAACGGTCTGCGATGCACCTGCGCTTTCCCCGATTCCAATCTTCGCACGGAATTGCTGGACGCTAGGGCCGTGATCGTAGCTACCGGAGGTCTCTCCTACCCCTCCACCGGCTCCACGGGACGCGGTTATGAAATTGCCCGGGACTTTGGCCATTCCCTCGTGGATACCTTTCCCTCGCTGACCGCGCTGATGCCGGAGCGGTTCGATCCGGACCTGATCGGCATCGAGCTCAGGAATGTGGCGCTGCAACTCTATGTAGACCGGGATTCGGTGCAATATGAAGAGGGTGAACTGGCCTTCACGGAGGGTGGAATCGAAGGAGCGCTGGGCTTCCGCGTCAGCCGCAAGGCGGTGGCCGCGCTACGCAAAAAACAGCGGGTGGAACTTGCGCTGGATTTGAAGCCGGGCCTCTCCCGCGAGCAACTTGAGAATCGAATCACCCGAGAGTTGGAGGCACTTCACTGCACACGTGCCTCGCTGGGTCCGCTCAAGATGAAAGCACTGCTGCGCACCCTGATGCCGGAACGACTCATCACACCCTTCCTGGCCGCCCATCCCAATCTGAACGGACAGAATCTCCCCGATGCCCTCAAGGCCTGGCGGTGGCGGATCATCAACCATACCGGCTACGAACGCGCCGTTGTCACGGCCGGTGGTGTACCACAGAGTGAATTGATTGCCAAGACCATGCGCTCCCGCCAGAACGACCGCCTCTACTTCGCAGGCGAAGTAATCGACCTCGACGGCGATACCGGCGGATACAACCTCCAGATTGCCTTCTCCACCGGCGCCCTCGCAGGCGCCAGCGCCGCCGCCCAGGTGCTCAAGGAGCGCGCCGGATTATGATGAAGAAAACCGATACGAGAGCGCACACGCTGGTTTTGTTGCACCTGGCCGTCTTTCTGGCCGGGTGGACCGGTATCTTCGGACGACTGATTTCCCTCAGCGGATTTCCGCTCGTCTGGTACAGAATCATTGTCAGCGTCTTCACGATGGCCCTGGCGCTGCTGCTGATGCGGAATCTGCATCTTCCCAGCGGGAAAAACCTGCTCCGGATTGGGCTCTGCGGCGTCATCCTTGCCACACACTGGGTAGCCTTCTACGCCAGTATCCAGGCCTCCAATGTCTCTGTAAGCGTGGCGTGTATCGCCACCACCAGCTTCTTCACAGCCCTCCTGAATGTCTTTTTCAATCAGAAAGAGGCCTCCTGGAAAGAGTTCGTCATCAGCTTCATCTCCATTGTCGGCGTCGTTCTCATCTTCAGTCTTGATGTGCGCTACCGGCTGGGAATTGCGCTGGGTCTGCTTTGTTCCCTGGCCTATGCCATCTTCGCGCTGATGCATATCAAGACGGCGGAAAGGACCGGTGAAGGCAGCGCTACGCTGCTCTTCTATGAACTGATCGGGGGACTGGTATTCCTGACCCTGTGCGTTCCGCTATTCTTGAAACTACTACCCGAAGCATCCCTCCTCCCCACTCGAACCGATCTCCTCTGGCTGCTGCTCCTGGGCTCGGTCTTCACGGTTTTGCCCTTCCTGCTTCAGCTGCATGCGCTCCGGCGGCTGGCCGCCTTTACGGTCAACCTGGCCTACAACCTGGAGCCGGTCTACAGCATTGTCCTGGCAGCCATCCTCTTCGGCGAACTCCGGGAACTCTCCTGGTCGTTCTGGCTGGGCGTCACCCTGATTGTCACCTCCGTCGTTATCCAAACCCTCCGCGTAAATTACAGAATGCGGAAGGAGGCGGAGGAATAGGCGTCGCCGCGGTGGAGGGTTGTGGAGTCGGGGGATTCGAGGATCAGCAGGTCGCCCTGGTGTAAGAGGAGGTGGGCGGTGACAGCCGAAAGGGCTGCGCCGAAGTCGGACATGACAGCCGGGACGGCGTCATCAAAGATATAGGTAGAGGCATCCAGCAGGGCGTCAGTGCCGTCGCCGTAGAGAAGGAGGCCGGAGCCGACGGCATCGTAATAGCGCTGTGCAAACCGCTCCTGAACCGCCTTGGCCGACTTCAGGATGCGAATCCAGCGACAGGGTCGGACCTCCACCCAGGAGAGATCGTCCGGCAGATAGAAATCACGCGCCCCGCGAACGAGTGTCGTATCGGGGCGCGCATAGATGGAACCGTCAGGCCGGACAACGACGAGATTCATCGCATCGAAAGCTTGATCTGGGAAAGCTGCTGCTTGGTGTCGAGGGTGAAATCCCCCTCCATCATCCAGTTGTAATAGCTGGGCTCGCGGGAGAGCACCTCCTTGACGGGGCGTCCCTTGTGCTTGCCGAAGTTGAAGACCGGTTCGTCGTTTTCATTCAGGATCATACGACCGGCATAATCCACGAAACGGCTGTTGGTAGAGTACTTTGCGAGGTATTCCACATCATTCTTCAGCGGCTCCTCCTCATCGTTGGCGTAGCGGTCCAGTTGGGCCTCCAGCACCTCAAAAGTGGCCATCGTATCGGCCTCTGCGGAGTGAGCGTTGTCCAGGTTCTGGCCGCAATAGAACTTATAGGCAGCCTTCAGCGTGCGCTGCTCCTTCTTATGGAAGATATTCTGGACATCCACCAGGTTGCGCTTGCGGAAATCGAAGTCTACGCCGGAGCGGAGAAACTCCTCCGCCAGCAGCGGAATATCGTACTTATTGGAGTTGTAGCCGGCGATATCGCATCCCTGAAGCATCTGGGCGAGAGACTTGGCAATCTGGGAAAACTTGGGGCAATCCTTCACGTCATCATCGCTGATGCCGTGAACGGCCTGTGCCTCCGGCGGAATGGGCATGCCCGGATTGATACGGCGGGTCTTGACCTCTACGTCGTTGGGGCAACCGGGCGCGCCGGGAGAGACCTTGACGATGGAGATCTCCACGACCCGGTCGGTCGCAATGTTCAGGCCCGTGCTCTCGATATCAAAGAAGACGAGCGGGCGCTTCAGGTTCAGTTGCATAGGGCGGAATCGCTTAAGCGTTGATCATCACCGGCATCAGCAGGGCGCTGACATTCTCGTCCGGGTTGACCTCGTCGGCTGAGACGATGAGGGCGGCGCGGCACGGGTCTGCGAGTTCCATGCAGATGTTCTGGTACGGGAGGTTGGAGAGAATCTCGAGCAGGAAGTTGGACTTGAAGCCGATCTCCATCTCCTCGCCGTCATACTGGCACGGCAGGTTTTCGTAAGCCGACATCGAGAAGGTCAGATCCTGAGCGGAGACGAGCACCTGGTTGAAGGAGAGTTTCAGCTTGATCTGGCTGGAAATCTGGTTGGAGCAGACTGCGATACGTTTCACCACGTTGAGCAGCTCGCTGCGGCCTATCACCATCTTGTTGGTGTTGTTCTTGGGGATGACGGTACGGTATGCCGGATAGGTGCCCTCGATGAGGCGGCAGACCAGGATATTGTTGTTGAAGTTGAAGTATGCGTTCTTGTTGTCGAACTTGATGGAGATGTCGCCTTCTACCTTTGCCAGGATGCTGCGAAGCACAGCGGCCGGTTTCTTGTGAAGGATAAAGGAAGACTTCTGCGAAACCTGTGCGCCGGCGAACTCAAAGCAGATGAGTTTGTGGGCATCGGATGCCACGAGGGTAGTCTTGGGCGCGTCGATATCAAAGAAGATACCGTTCATCACCGGTCGGAGCTCCTCTTCCGCCGTAGCGTAGATGGTGTTGTTGATACCGGAGAGGAGGGTCTCGGAAGCGATGGTCAGGCTCTCGGCGACATCGCCCAGCTCAGGGAGCTTGGGGAAATCCGCGGCGTCAAAGCAAGGGAGCTTGGAAGCACCGGAGCTCCAGGTGATTTCCATCGTGTTCTCGCCGGAGAGGGAGAAGGTCAGCGGCTGGTCGGGGAACTCCTTGAGGGAGTCGGTGAGCAGCTTGGCGGGGACGGCAGTGCGGCCCTCTTCGTCTACCTGAGCGATAGGGAGATTGCTCTTGAGGGTGGTTTCACCATCGGAAGCGGTGACCGTCAAGGTATTGTCCTTGAGCTCGAAAAGGAAGTTTTCGAGAATGGCGAGCGTAGGCTTGTTGGAAATGACCTTGGATACTGAGATCAGGCCTTCCAGAAGTTCGGAACTTGATACTGTGAATTTCATATGTCGTTTACTTTTGTTTCATCAAAACTATTAGCCTACAAATATAGCTATTTTGGCATATAATTTGAGTTTTCCATCCAAGTTTTTCACGGAATATTTTGAGTCATGAATAAAAAAAGTACCCTCATCGTCCTGCTCTCGGTCCTGCTCTCGGCCGGAGCCGCTTTTCTGGTATCCGAAGCCGTCATTTCCCACCGTCTGGCGAACACTACGACAGCCAGCGGCGAGGCCATTGTCCGCGCCAGCGAGCCGCAGCGAATTGTTTCGGCTGCCAATTTGGCATCCTTCTCCGACGCGGCTGAGACAGCCGTGCAGACGGTCGTCTATGTAAAGGTGGTCAAGCGCGCCAAGGTAACCCGCCCCTCCTCGCTCTTCGACATGCTCTTCGGCTTTGCGGAGATTCCGCAGGAACAGGTGGGTCTCGGATCGGGCGTCATCATCCGCCCGGACGGTTATATCGTCACCAACAACCACGTCATCAACGGCGCTGACGCCATCGAGGTCACGCTCGAGAACGACAAGGTCTTCCCCGCCACCCTCATCGGAACCGACCCGGCTACCGACATTGCCCTGCTGAAGATTGAGGCGGAGGATCTTCCCTGCATCGAGATGGGGGATTCGGACCAGCTGCGTCTGGGCGACTGGGTGCTGGCCATCGGTTCGCCTTACGACCTGCGGTCGACCATCACGGCCGGTATCGTGAGCGCCAAGGGCCGTTCGCTCCCCAACTACGACGGACAGTTCCGCGTGGAATCGTTCATCCAGACCGATGCGGCCGTCAACCCCGGCAACAGCGGCGGTGCGCTGGTCAATACGGCCGGCGAACTGGTGGGCATCAATACTTCCATCATCTCCCTGACCGGCTCCTACGCGGGCTACTCCTTCGCCGTGCCGGTGAATATCGTCAAGAAAATTGCCGACGATTTCATCAACTATGGCTCCGTCCAGCGGGCCATGCTCGGCGTCACGATGTCTGAGATCAACGCAGAGCGTGCCCGGAAGCTGGGTTTGATGGAGGTCAGCGGCGTCTATGTGGAGGGCGTGCAGAAGGACGGCCCTGCCGACAAGGCCGGCATCAAAGTGGGTGATATCCTGACGGAAATCAACCTCAACGTGGTGCGCAACGGAGCCGCCGTGCAGGAGCAGATGAGCAAGCTCCGTCCGGGTGAATCGGCCGTCGTCACCCTGCTCCGCGGCGGGGAGAGAAAGGAAATGATCGTGGCGCTTTAACGGGTTGAAACATTTTTTCAAATCTTGCGTATAATAGATGCAATTTTTGAAAAGATGAGACAGTTAAAGATTACCAAATCCATCACCAACCGCGAAAGCGCTTCCCTCGATAAATATCTGCAGGAAATCGGGCGCGAGGAGCTCATTTCGGTAGAAGAAGAAGTCGAACTCGCCCAGCGTATCCGCAAAGGAGACCAGGCCGCCCTGGAAAAACTGACCAAGGCCAACCTGCGTTTCGTGGTGAGCGTCGCCAAGCAGTATCAGAACCAGGGTATCAGCCTGCCCGACTTGATCAACGAGGGCAACCTCGGCCTGATCAAGGCCGCCGAGAAATTCGATGAAACCCGTGGTTTCAAGTTCATCAGCTACGCCGTGTGGTGGATCCGCCAGTCCATCCAGAAGGCTTTGTTTGAACAAGTGGGGGCGGTCCGCATTCCGCCGAACAAACTTGCCTTGGTGAACCGCTTCAAGCGTGCTTTGATGCAGAATGGGGGCGATTACGACAAGACTATTTCGATGGAGGAATTTTCCGCTTACGAACGTGACATCGTCGAAGTCATGGAAAAGATTGTCGATATTTCGCTTGATGCTCCAATTGGCGATGACGCTGGCGTTTCGAGTGCCGATTCCGTGAGTACACTTATGGACGTGCTCGGCAGCGATGGCAACCAGGACGAGGACATGGAACGCGAAGAACGCCGCAAGCTCATCCAGGAAACACTTTCGTCCCTTCCGCAGCGTGAAGAAGAAATCCTCCGCATGTTCTACGGCCTCGATACGGTCGAAGATACAACGCTCAAGGATATCGGCGAAGACCTCAAGCTCAGTCGTGAACGCGTTCGTCAAATCAAGAACAAGACCTTGCGTCGCTTGCAGAAAAGCAAGGAACATAAAGAAAAACTGGCCGACTTTTTGGAACTTTAATTGGAAGTCTGATGGCAAATTCCTCATCTGCGTCTCGTGCGGCTGCGTACCTTTTCCTAGTGGTTTTCTTTGGGGCGTTAGCTGCTTATGGTGGATACAAACTTTACAATAAATACGGCCCCTCAAAGATTGTTGTAGAAGAGGTGCCTTTCGGGCTTGATGCCGGTACGTCGATTCCGAACGGCGATGCCCCGAATTTCAAGGCTGAAGTGGATAGACTTCCTGTGCAGGCGCAAGCAGAACTTCGCCGTGCAGGGGAACTTTCTCGCAGTGGAGCCACCAAGGCCGCATATGAAATTTATGACGCGCTTGTTCTTTTGTATCCGAATCTCGATGCCGCCGTCTGGGGTGAAGTCAATACGTTGTTCGGTATGGATTCCGTGACCGAGACCATGCGGGATCGTGCAGAAATATTGATGGGACGCCTTATGAACCGCTATTCAAATACTGGAATTAGTTTCTATTTGGACAGCCGTAAGTCGCTCATGGCAGGGAACTTGACTGTGGCTCTTGAGCTTGCAAGGATGGCTAGTTCTCGTGCTCCGTCTGTCTATGAAATCCGGTTGTGGTACGCCGAACTTTTGCACAAAAACTCGAACATGAGGGAGGCCACAAACGAATGCCGTGCGGCTATCAGTCTCTCGTCGGGCGACTCGCAACGGGCGTTCGAGCTTTTGGCCAAGATTTACCATGACTCTGGCGTTCTGGATAGTTCTTCGATAGTTGTCGATTACGCTTTGACGCAGTTTCCACTCTCTTCAGAATTGCTCCTTTTGCGGGGCTATCTTGCAGAATACAACGGCAAATTTGATGTGGCTGAAAAAACGTACCAGCGCATAATTGCGTTCCACCCGGATTATGAAAAAGCCCGCCGTGCAATGGCGACAATCGGTGAAAAATCGGCTCCCGGGAAGGAGAGTTACGCAGGTTCTGCAAGAGACCGAGCCCAAGTTGCATGCGACATTCTCTCTCCGTTAGTAGAGCGTTACCCCGAAAACTTGCCACTCCGCGAAGCTCTTGGTATTGCTTATCTGAAAAATCACATGTTCGATAGGGCCCGCCGGGAATTCAACTACATTGTGAAGAACGATCCGGAATACCCGGATATCAAAGTTCGCCTTTCTGAAGTGGAACAAGCTCGCAGAGTCGTCATCGAAGAATTCAATAATGGACTTACTGCGAATTTGACGCGTGCCGTCGATAGTCTCCGCGAAACCATGGCTCCCGAACAAAAACATGATTTTTCGACCAAACTAGGCCATTATCTTGTTCGTTACGGGGCGTCTTCGCAGGAGTTCTTTAAAAAATATTCCATGGCGAATTTTAAACAAGTTAGACGGTTTGTATGGCAGGAATCCTTTTATGAATCTCCTTACATGCACACCTATACGGTTGTCTTTGATTCGCTGAACCGTTTTAGGGAAGTTCATGTGACTGTTTATGATTCTTCTTCGACTTCGAATCATTTGGGCGTTGCCCCCGAAATTTTTACTCGCTTGATGAAACAAAACTCCAGAATTTCGGGAATTGGCAATAATACGGGAGAAACTGTTTGCCGCGATGATTTGGTCATGGATGCCGTAGTCTGGGAAACTCGCGACAATTTTGAAGTCTTGGCCCGCATTGTTGGAAAACCCGCCGAAGTTCGCATGGTCCGTCTAGATCGTAGCACGTTACCCCCTTCTGGCATGAAACTTTGCGATTATTTGCCGCTACTCATGGAATTTTAAAACTGTAAATTTGTATTTTGTAACTATATGTTTTTTGGTCGTTTAACAGTTTTGTTCTTGTTCGTCGCATTGTTGGACGGGTGCACTTGTTGTGCCTATCTGAACCACATGTTCAATGCAGAACGGCTCTACGAAGAAGCGACCGAACTGCGGACTGCACGCCTTGATAGTGTTCCTGACGAAACGCAGTCTTATCCGGGCAACGAGGAATCTCAAAAGTACGAAAAGATTATTGAAAAAGGGTCCCGCGTGCTGGAACGCTTTCCGGATAACAAGAAACGTACTGCCGAAGCGGTGTTCCTCATCGCAGAATCTTACAGGCACAAGGCGGATTGGCCCAAAGCTATCACCAAGTACGACGAGTATGAACGCTACTTCTCCGATAACGATTCGATGCGTGCCGTCGAATACCAACGTGCCTACTGCCTTTATCGCAACCAGGAATACAATATCAGTCGGTTTGCTTTGGAACCCGTAGTGGCGTCCAAGGACCATCCTTACTATTTCCAAGGTCTGAATCTGCTTTCGCTTTTGAATGAAAAGTCCGAGGTTCCTGAACAGGCGATTGCCGCTTTAGAAGCTTTGCTTGCCGACAAGAGCGGAACTCCGTACATGAAAGGCAAGGCTCATTTCCGTTTGGCGGGGCTTTATTTCAAAATGGAAAATTGGGACAAGGCTCACGAGCATTACAATGCAAAGGAAATCGAGAATCTGAACGATCGCGAACGCCAGACGGCTGGCGAGCAGTCGGCAGAATGCCTTGTGAACAAGACGGAATATCTCAAGGCGGCAGATGAATTCAAGGCTCTTTACAAGGTCGAAGCTTATGAAAAGCAACGTTCCTTCTATCTTGTCCGTATCGCCGAATGTACGCTTTTGGCAGGAAAAGATGCAGACGCTTTTGTGATTTTCAATAAAGTCAACACGGAATATCCAAAAACGGAATCTTCTGCTCGTAGTTACTTTAATATGGGCGATTTCGAGCAGACGAAAAAATTGGATTATGAACTTGCCATGTCTTATTACGATAGCAGCTATATCGCAAGGTCTATCAGCGAGTATGGAATAAAGTCCCGTGAACGCCGCAATGCGTTAAGAAATCTTGTTTCTATGCGAGACCGTAACGACGAAGTTCTGGAAAAGAATAAAGATTCTATTCCAAACATGAAATCGTTCTTCAA
>JAEEGL014844578.1_pt1 | contig 17369 bp, 8 predicted proteins | sample 9134231 | NCBI WGS metagenome assembly JAEEGL01 (sample SAMN16246548, study PRJNA631951) | gut metagenome | biome: gut microbiome; feature: rumen; material: fiber-attached | host: Bos | place: Iran: Karaj | collected 2018-10
ACCTTGAAGCCGTTGGCCTTGTACTCCTCATAATTGAAGGCGTTAAGCTCGTCAATGGCAATCTGGTGGAACTTGTCAAAGTCGGGCCACCACTCCCAGCCGCTGCCGAAGTCATTGTAGAGGAATGCATCGGCGCACTGCTTGCCAAGCTCGGGAGTTACATAGAATGCACCCATTGCCAATACGTTCACACCGTTGCCGGTGATGGCGCGGAATGCAGCGGGCACTGACTCAACCACACCTGCGTGAACGCCGGGGCACTTGCTGGCTGCGATATGGATACCCATACCGGTACCGCAGAAGATGAGTGCGCGCTCGAATTCCTTCTCGGTGATCATTGCGCCCACGCGGAGGCCGATACGGTGGAACATCAACTCGGTGTCTTCTGGATCTGAATCAGCCTTTACACCGATGTCAGTAACGGTCCAACCTTTCTTCTCGAGATACTCTTTGATGGCTTCTTTAAGGGGATAGCCGGCAAAATCGGCGGCCATCAGGATTTGTTTGTCAGCAACTTTCTTCATGATGGATTATTGTTATTATTGATATTTCGGATATATGTTTCAAATATACAAAATTATTCCTCAATTCTCGAAGGCGGAAGATTGTCCCGGCCCCAATCCTTGTTGGGCTTGTCGCCCATCTTAAGCTCGAGAATACCGCCAGCCATGAGTTCGTCGTGGGTAAACCAGCTGCGGTCCAGAGTCTTGCCGTTCAACTTTGCGCTCTGGATATATTTGTTTTCCGCCGAATAGTCGCGTGCTCGAACGGTAAATTTCTTACCTGAAGGAAGCGTGATGGTGGTTTCGTCGAAGAAGGGACTGCCGATGGCATATACCGGCACGCCCGGCGTCACGGGGAAGAAGCCCATCATTGAGAATACCACGAAGGCGCTCATACCGCCGCCGTCTTCATCGCCCGGTATGCCGGAGACGGTATCCGAAAACAGGCAGTCGATAAGCTGATGGATGCGCTTCTGCGTCTTGTATGGCGCGCCAAGATAGTTGTAGATATACGGGATATGGAAGCTCGGCTCGTTGCCCATGGCAAACTGACCCACCATGCCGGTAGCGTCAGGCAGAATCTTGAAGAAGTCAAACTTGGCCATATCCAGCTGGATACGGAACAGATCGTCCAGATTCTTTTCCGCCGCCTCGCGGCCGCCCATCAGGTCAAGAGCCCCTCCAGGGCGTGTTTCACGTCCCACTGGAAAGTGTAGGCATTATTTTCGGTAGAGTAAGCGCGGTCCATATAGCGCGGGTCCACGCCCTCTATCCAGTTGCCCTCCTTGTCCTTGGGCCAGAGCATCTTCTTGTCGGGACGATAGACGTTGCGGTAGTATTTCGCACGATCCAGAAACAGTGCCACGTCATCGTCCTTGCCCAACTCGCGCGCCAGCTGGGCGGTGGCCCAGTCAGCATAGGAGAAGACAGTGGAGAGTGACACCGCCTGGCGCCTCTCCCAGGGCATCGACACCGCCTCTACCGTCTCCTGCTCACCGGGATGCAACGCAGGATACCAGCCGTGTTCGTTGTAGAAATCGTCCAGCTCGCACTTGGGGCCGTTGCGCCAGGGGAGCAGCGTCGCGTCCAGAGAGTTGGCGCGAACGCCTTCGTAGGCAGTAGCAACATCGAAGTTCAGCCCTTTGGCGCGGCTGTCGGCCATCCACACCGCCGCAAAATTGCCGGTCATTGCGGGCCAGTCGCCCCAGACCACGGCGAACGACGGCATGGTGCCGCCCTGCTTGTACATCTCCACGTAACTGCGCAGCTTGTCCTCCTCCTTGGTGGGGTCGAGGATGGTCTGCAGCGGCTCAAGGGCCACGTAGGTATCCCAAAGCCAGTTATCCACATAGAACGGCTGGTCGCTCTCGTGCACCTTATGGTCAAAGGCGCTGTAGTAGCGGCCGTATTCGCTGATATCGACCATACGTTCGCAGCAACGCCAGAATGAGGTGTAAAAGAGCCTCCGCTGCGCATCGGTGCCGCCTTTGACGGCGATGCGTCCCAAAGTCTTCTCCCACACAGCCTTGGCATCGTTGCTCACTTTCTCAAAATTGTCATCAGGAATCTCCTTCTGAAGATTGGCCAGCGCCTGGTCGCAATCTATATATGAAATGCCATAGCGGATGGTGACATCCTTCTCAGAAACCTCCAGCAGTATATATTTGCCGTCAGGAGTGGTATCTGCCACCGTCACGGGACAGCTGAAAACCACCGCGGTGTAGGCATTCATACCGGCGAAAGGTTCGGTACCGCGAAGAACGCCGTCCTTAAGTTCAAAACTGCCTCGCCCCTGCAGGGAGTGAAACCTCAACAGGCCGGGGCCCTCGAACTTAACCTCAATGATGCCGCTCTTTTTGGAAGCCGCAAAGCGGATATCGCACCCTTCGAGATGGGATTTATACTCGTATGGCGTGGTGACCTCGCCGTCATAGACCTGCCATATAGACCGCCAGGGGCGTTCGTCCTTAACAAACGGCAGAAAACCGAACACCGACTGCAGGCGGTGTGTGGTAAGGGTCAGGGGATAATCCCAGACCCGGTCGTCCAAAAGATCGGCGCGTGCCGGAGACCAGCGTACCAACTGGTTGGGAAGTTGCACCGTAGGCCTTGTGGGCTGCAGCAGCACCCCTACGCCACCGATGGTGGGATCCACATTCTCCAGGGCATTGCTGCAGGGACGGTTGCAGGCAACTATTGCAGCCAGTAGAATCAACGGAAGTATTATCTTTCTCATTTCAATAGCGATTTGCGGTCAATACTGCGGGTAGGGAATATGTAGCGGTCGCTATGCGTCTCACCTTTAATCTTTGCCAAAAGCAGATCGAATGCCTTCTGGGCAATCTCCGCGATTGGCTGTTCGATGTAACGGATATCGGAGGCTCCTGTCAGATAAGGGCTCACATCGTCGAAGCAGAGCACGCACTGCCCCTTGGGAACGCCACCAACCTTGGCCACCACCTTCATGGCCTCGGTGAAGACACGGTGTGAGGAGAAGAAGACGGCGTCTGTAGCGAGGACTGCATTCAGCGGCTTGCGAAGATCACTTTCCATTTCCTCGCCGAATCTGATACGGTGGATCGCGATGTGTTTGCCCTGACCCGCCTCGTTCATGGCATCGATGTAACCCCGTTCACGTTCGTTCAGCGGCGGGATGTCCAGATCGAGGCGTATCATACAGATGTTCTTGTGGCCTTCGGCAAGCAACTCTGAGATGGCCTTTTTAGCGGCCTCATAGTTGTCCACCCCGACATAATCGGCATCCACCCCTTCGCAGAGACGATCGACTGTGACCAGAGGCACGCCCTGATCCATAATCATCTGCAGCGATGCCTCGCCACCCGGCGTCGGCACGGCGATGATGCCGTCCACCTGCTTGCTGATGAGGATGCGGGCCATCTGCTCGAACTCCTCGTCGTTCTCGTTACTGTTTATGGTGAGCACCAAATATCCCGCTTTCTTTGCCGCCTCCTGTATGTGATAGGTCATCTGGGCAAAGAATTCGTTGGTAATATCGGTCACAATCACGCTGATGAGCTTGGACGAACCCACGCGCAGGGAGCGGGCCAGCTCGTTCAGGTGATAATTCATCTCTCTGGCCGTCTCGAGCACCTTCTTTTTCATGGCCTCGCTGACACGTCCGTCAGATTTGCCGCTCAGCACCAGGGAGACAGTGCTCCTGGATATATTCAGCCGGCGGGCTATGTCTTGCATTGATGTCATGGGAACAGTTTTATTCTAGATAGCATCTTAATAATTCATACCAGCTGGGGCCGTCCAGCACAACAACCTTGCTGTCGTTCGACTCCATGTAATCCTTCACACCCTTGTGCCAGGTGGGGGTCTTGAGAATGGTTCTGATCCAGTAGAACGGCAGTTCGGGATGATCCTGGACCATCGAAAGGGCTGTCTGGCCCGCCTCTTCTACCCGTTCGGCGCCCACACTCGCACCGCCGCAGCGCAGCATAGGCATCCCGTCCACCATATACACCTGCCTTCCGTTCGGCAGCCGCTGAGGACAGATGCCGTTGGGGCTGAAGGTGGCGTAGCTCTTGAAGCCGGCATCGGACATACCGGGGCCGTTTCCGTCTATCACAAAGCCGGTTATGCTGAGCCCCCACTGTTCGAAGTAAGGCTTGTTGTGAGCCGCCCACGCCGCCACGCCGCTGGGCAGTCCGCTCACGGGACGGGGTTCCTCCAGCATGCCCGGATTCAGGTAGCCGGCGCCGTTGTCACCTGCGGCGAAATAATCCATATCAGTGGCGGTGGTGCGCATGTAATCCAGAATCATCGGGGCACGCCGCGCCAGTGAAGGGTTGATGCTCCACATCATGGGCACGCTGCCGCGGGTGGGATCCTCCCAAATAGTGGGCATCTTCTGATAGATCCACGCAGCGGCATCATAGTCGCCCACGTAGAACAGGACATACTTGTTGGCGGTATTGACCTTGCCGTTGGCGTTGATATAACCCTTGGCCTTGAGTTCTTCACGGGTTACCCACCCCTGGGGATAGCTCTCCTTTACGGGATAGTGCTGCCAGAAAGAAGCGTTGGCCATCGCCCCATAACTGGCGGCGTCGGCATCCTTGTAGGCGTTGAATGCGCTCAACAGATAGACCACCTCCCACTCCGTTTCGGCGGCGCCGTGCTTGCTGGGATGCGTCACCTTGGAATTGTTGGAATACTTGTGCGCCCAGGGGGCGAAACCTCCCACATGGCAGAAACGCTGCCCGCCGTTGAGGGTATTTATCTCGCGGAATATCTCTATGAACATATCCCTGTCACCGTTGCCCTCGTCGATAGCGTCGGAAGCAGGTTCGTCGCCCCAGGGAGAGAGATCGAAAATGAAGCCCCTGTGGGCCACGAAATAGTCGTGATTGTTGAGCTGATGATGGTTCAATCCGGCGTTGCCGGGCTGCTTCATCCAGTATTGGTCTATGTAATAGCCGGCGGTTTCGCCGCTGCATTTGCCCGTTTTGAGGTAATTGTCCACCGCCCAGCGGTAGGGCTCCAGCTTGGTGTGGAACCTGGATGTTCCGTCCTCGTTTACCAGCCACACCTTGACAGGGATTTCACGCTGCATAAGGCGGGTGTAAACACTGCCGGGGCGCATGTCGTAGCGTACAGCCACGCAGTCTTCGGCACCCGCCACGGTAGAGGCCACGCAACTTGTAGATGCCACGTTGGGGTCATAGACCACCATTCCCTGTATCTTGTCGCGGAAAAGATCCAATACCTTGACCGGGTCGTACATTGTCACTGTGCGGCGGCCGGCGAGCCATTTGCCCTCTCCTACGCATTTGTCCCACCAGAACTGATCCACTTCCACCCCGTCGGTGCTGATATACTTGATATAGAGGCGGGGCTCATCCCTGTTCACGATGCCCTGGAGGGTACTGGTCAGATGCATGGTCTCCCACAGGCGTACCACGCCCAGAGAGTCTTTTGTGGAGATGTCGCGCCACTGGCTCAAATCCAGGATTACGATGTCGCCATCGTTGACCACCACCGGATCGGCGGGTTTGAGTCCCTCCATGTTTTCGCAGCCAAGCAGCACAATCAGCGTCGCAGCCAGGCCTAATAATTTAATCCCAACCTTCATTCTGTTCTATTTTAACGTCTTTGTTGGTATCGATGAAACTCTGCGGGATGGGCCACAGATTGAAGTTCTTCATGGTGGCGCTGCGCGGGGCGTCCCAGTAAGAGTAATCGCGGATACGGTCCACGGCCACAGTACCGCCCAGGCGCAGCAGCGTGTTCCAGCGATTCTCCTCGAAAATGAGTTCGCGGCAGCGTTCATCCAGTATCAAGTCCAGATTAACCTCAGCTGCAGTCACCATGTGCTGACACTTGGCGCGGGAGCGCAACATGTTGATGTCGTCCGCCGCAGCTTTGGGGTTGTTGATGCGCCACTTGGCCTCGGCACGAAGCAGGATCGTCTCGCTCAGGCGGATGATATATTCGTCGCGGTAGATGTAGGTACGGTTTCCTCCGGCGGAATCGTCGATATAGGAATCCAGATGGATCTTGCACGAGAGCGGGAAACACTGGGTGTAGGCGGCATCACGGGTATCCTGATTGGACCCTTTGCGGTAGATTACATCCCACGGGATGACCTTGCCGTAGTATTGGCTGCCGGGCACATTGCCCAGGAATGTACGCCTGAAGCAGGCTTCGCTGTTGCGCATATCCTTTTCCCAAACGCCATCATATACCTGGTCGCGGGCATAGGCGGTGGGCATTATCCAAGTCACGCCTCGTCCGCCGACATCGGGTGTGAGGCCGATCAGATCCTTGGGAAGGATATCTCGGAAGCAGGCACCGAACGAGCGGGAATAGTTCAGACGGGCATCGCCGTCCTTGTTGAGCGCCGCCTCCAGCGACGATGTACGGGCCACCCAGATGGACTCGAGGTTACCGTCTTCGTAGCATTGGTTGCCAGGCTGGAACAGATCCCAATAGACATTGCCGGCAATATTGACCCCCGCCGAAGCATATGTGCGGTCTTCGCGGAGTTTGCCGGTCTTTTCGTCGGGAGTGTAATCGTAGTAATACTTGGGACCCTCTGTCTTACGAACGCCGAAACGCTCCGTCATCAGGTGATAGGTGTTGCCGTCTATCACCTCATTGGCGTAGGATATCGCTTCGTTATAGGCCTTAATGGCAGCAGCCCTGTCGCCTTCAGCCTCCAGCACTACCCCTTTGTCAATATAGAGCTGAACCAGATTGTGCTGCGCCGCCGCGCGCACGATACGTCCTCTCTCGGGCGATGTTTCGGGCAGGTCGGGCAGTATAGCCTCCAACTCGTCAATCGCGTACTGATAGGTGTCCACTCGCGTCTCGCGGCGGAAGTCGAAACGGGCTTCGGTGGTAATCTCCTCCACGATGGGGACTCCGCCGAACAATTCGCCCAGGTTGCGGTAGGCCCATGCTCGGAAGAAGCGGGCCTGCGCCACCGTGTAGCGGCGGTTCTCTTCAGAATCCCATGTGATATAATCCAGCCCCGCGCCGTAAAGGGCCAGGTTGGCGCTGGAAATCAACTTGTAGAAGTTGGTAAAGATGGTCTTGTAGTCGCCCGTTTCGGTGGTCAGAGTACCGTAGTTGTTGAACTGCAGGTTGCGGCGGGTGGTGGGCACGTCGAACATGTCGGTGCCGTTGCCACCCTTCCACGCCAGCAGATAGCGCTGGCCGTCGCTGCAAAGATTGTAGAGTTTGCGCACTTCGCTGTAGCAGCTCACCAGCGCCAGATCGACCTGGCTCGAAGTGGTGAACACGTTGTCCAGCGTGTAGAAGTACTTGGGATGCTCCGTGAGGAACTCGTCGTCGTTGCAGGAGACAAGTCCGGCAAGGGAAACCAGAGCCACGATCAAAATGAATTTCACTTTTTTCATATCCCGCATCCTCCTAGAAGTTGATGGTCATGCCCAGAGCAACCGATTTGGCCACGGGCATGGCATTGGTGAGCACGTATGAGCCGGTCTCGGGATCGTCGCCCACCCATTTGGTGAGGGTTACGAGGTTGCGGCCGGTAAGATAGACCTTCAGCGCGCCGATATTGGCCTTTGAGAGCCAGCGACGCGGGAAGTTATAAGTCAGTGTGATGTCCTGAAGGCGGACAAAAGTGCGGTCCTGCAGACCGATGAAACGGCTGTCGGAGGTAAACGACGCCTTGGGATAGACGTTGGAGGGATTCTCCTCCGTCCAGTAAGGGATGTCCAGGCAGTTACCGGTGGGATAGCCGTAGCCGTTGATGCGGAAGGCATTGGGATTGTTCCGCAGCCAGTGATGGTCGCCACCGAAGGTGCCGGTCAGCATCGCATAGAGTTCAAGTCCTTTCCAGCTGAAGGTGTTGTGCCAGTTCAGCTTGAAGTTGGGCGACGTGTAGCCCAGGATGGCGCGGTCGTCGGTTGTCAGACGGTCGTCAGGCACCAGATCCACATATTTCGGATAACCGGGTTCGGTACCGAATATGCCGATGTAGTCATAGTCATCGACCTGCACGATGCCGTCCTGGACATAGCCGTAGATGGCACCCAGGCCATGACCGATGAAGCGGGACGATGCAATGTCGTCATCTTCCTTGCCGTCGCCGTCGAGGTCCTCGCCATAGAGGTGTACCAACTTGTTGCGGCTCCACCAGAAAGTCATTCCGGTGTTCCATGAGAAATCTCCGGCGCGCACCACGGTTGCGTTCAGAGTGGCCTCCACGCCCCAGTTGTCTATCTGACCCATGGACGAAGACATCTTCTCGAACCCGTTGGGAATGGGGATGTCGCGGGAGAAAATCTGGTCGTGGGTCTGCGAATAGTAGCCGTCTACATCCAGATGCAAACGGCCGCCAAACCACGAAGACTCGAAGCCGACATTCAAGGCATCGGTCGATTCCCATCCGAGTTCGGGATTGCCCAGGCCGCTTTGAATCAAGCCATAGAGGATATCATCACCGTCAAACTCATATCTCATGCCGCCGGAAGTGCCGTTCTGGATGGCGGAGAGGGTACCGAATGCAGGCAGGCCCTGATTGCCGTTGCGGCCCCAGGAGGCCTTGAGCTTGAGGTCGGTGAGCACCGCTCTGAGATCTTCGCTCCAGAAAGCCTCGCGGCTCGGAGTCCACGCTGCGCCGAAAGAGAAGAAGTTGCCCCACTTCTTGTTGGCGCCGAAGAACGATGAACCGTCGCGGCGGTAAGAAGCGGTGAGCGAATATCTCTTGTCATAAGAGTACATCACGCGGGCCAGGTAGCCGACATTAGCGGCAGAAGAACCATTCTGGGTAAGTTCTATGTGGTCCGCCTTCTGAAGGCCGGCGATGCCGAGAAGGGTGTTGCCGTTGCTGGAGAAGTTGCTGCCGGCAGACTGGTCCCAGTCGTAGGTTGTCCAGTCGCGGGTCGACACCAGAGTTGCGTCCACGCTGTGCCGGCCGAAATCCCGCGCATAATTCAATATGAAGTCCAGCACGTAGCCGTTGGTCTTCTCGTGCTTGATGGAGCCGTTGGCATTCACCAGCAGACCCTGGAGAGTTGTGGGAGCATAGCGGGTATCGTCCTTGTAGGAGCCATCCTTCACATAGTAGCTCTCGTACACAAAGTTTTCGGTAAGAGCCTCTATATCGTGCTTCAGATAGTTCAGCTTGAAGCTCAGCCCCTCCACCCACGGGCACTTGACGGTGACGGCGGCGTTGAGGCGGTAGGAGTCGCGGACCTCCTTGTTGTAGCGGTTGGCGGGATCGGCCTGCCAGAGCGGGTTCTGATAGCCGTCGCTCTGGGTCACGGGATATTTCTCCAGCAGAGTGGTGCCGTAGCGGTAAGGCTGACCGTAAGGACTGATGAAATAGGCGGTGCCGATGTTGGCCGCTACGCCCGAATAATCCTGCCTGGAGTAAGCGCCGTCGATGGCCAGATTGAGCCAGGAGGTGATGTCGGTGGAGATTTTACAAAGCAGCGAAGTGCGCTGGAAATCGTCGCCCTTCACAATGCCGTTGTTGCCCGACCAGGAGCCGGAAAGATAGTAATTCACCCTCTTCCCCACTCCCGAGACGCTGGCCTGATAGTCCTGCTTGAGGCCGATGCGGGTGGCAAAGTCGAGCCAGTCGGTGATATTGCCCGCCTCGTAGTTCTCCCTCTCCTGCGGCGTCATCCAGCTGACGTCAGTGCTCTGTAAACGGTCCTGGACCGCCTGGATGTAGTGGTCAGGCGAGAGCAGCTTGGGCTTGTTGCTCCAAAACTGCGGACCTGCGGAGGCGTTGAAAGTGACCACAGGCTTCTCCGTGGTGCCCTTCTTGGTGGTGATAAGAATCACACCGTTGGAACTTCGCGAACCAAAGGCAGCGGCACTGCTGGCATCCTTGAGAACATCGATGGTAGCGATATCGGCCGGATTGATTTCATTCAGGCCGCCGATATAAATGGCGCCGTCCACCACAATCAGCGGGGCGTTGCTGCCCGATATGGAGCGCTGGCCGCGCATCTGCATGGAGGGCTGGCCGCCAGCGTTGCTCACGGCGCCGATATCCAGGCCGGCGACTGTGCCTTTAAGAGTCTCCAGTGCATTGGAATTGTTCATCAGGGCTACGGGGGAATTCTCCAGACGGACCGAAGAAACGCTCCCCACAAAATCCTTTCTCTTCGCGGTACCGTAGCCGATCACCACCACTTCGTCCAGCGCCTGGGCGTCGGTCTGAAGCACGACGGTTACGGCGGAGCGGTCGCCCACAGGCTCCTCGGCATCGGCAAAGCCGAGTAAGGTAACCTTGAGGACGGCGTCCTCCGGCACCTTCTCCAAAACCGCCCGGCCATCCAGGTCGGTGGCGGCGCCGCTCACGGTGCCCGCAATCTGCACGAAAGCCCCGGGCAGCGGTTCTCCCGCCGAATCTGTGACGGTTACCGTCACGGAACGGGGCTGTGCGAACGCCACAACCGCCACAAAAAGCAGCGGCAGCAACACGGCAAACCTTAATTGTCTATTCATATACTGTATAAGTGCCTTTATCGTTGGGATCCTCTCCCGTGCGACGGAAATCGAACAGATTGCCGTCCTTGTTGGAGCAGTTGAGGAAACTTACCTGGGCCTTAGAGTTCGCAATCGTAATGGGGACGGAAGATTGGTAGTTGCGCATACGGCAGTTGACACCGGTAACTATTACCCAGTTGTCCCCCTGAACCTTGAGGAAATCGTACGAGACGCCCTGAGTGGTGAGGGTCACTGCAGCCGCCTTGCCGCAGAAGCAATCCACATTGGTTATGGAAATCTGACCGTATCCCTGTACTATGAAAGGATGTATATTGGCCACGTTGCCATCTGGAGAAACGCTGGCTATAATCGAACCCTGTGACACCTCCCAGATGCGGTTGAATGGAGTATTACCATCCTTTACTACGCCGATGCCCACCTGGTCGAAATTGAAATTGGTCAACTGGCCATATGTATAGGGGCCCAGATAGATGCCGCCAAAGGTTGCAAAGGTAAAGATGTCCATTACCTGGGCGTTGTCGGTATGGTCTATCCAATAGGCAAAACTCTTGCGGTTGACCACATAATCGTTCATAACGTTAGTGTAGTCGCCTCTGAATTCGCGCATTACCGCAGGATTGACGTGGCAGTGCAGAATGCGGGGAATGTCATAGCAATAATCAATTGCTATGAACCTGCCTCCAAGCGGATAACCGTAGCAGTGCTCAAACAGGATCTGCTCGCAGGGACTGCTTTGCTGGGCCCTGAAGTCCATTGCAAAATAACAGCCGTAGAAAGTCAGATTCTGCAGGGTGACGCCGTGCACAGCCTGATCCTGGGAGACCTGGATTGTAGGCGGGTACTCCACGATTTTGCTTGCGTCGTTGAATCTCTGCGCGGAATAATAGAACTGGCACCCCTTGATCTGGGTGGCACTCTGGACTGTGATAAACGGGTGCGTAGCATCCGTCACAACAAACAGGGAGCCGGTGGGTTTGCCGTTTTTGACGGTACCGCGGCCGGTGGGGCCGTGCACGCCGATCAGGGAGACATTCTTCTTTAGAACGATGCCGCTCTGCACGGGATATCCGCCTTCTACCGGTTCCACCCAAAGGGCGGCACCACGGTCGGTGGCCCAGTCAATGGCATTCTGCAGGCGAACCTTGTTCTCCGCAGCGCTGTTGGTGGGCAGCACGTCGAATGCTTGAATCGAATACGCGAAAATCTTGTCACCGTCTTCGGTCTCTACCGGAACCTCAACGGGAATCTCCTGATAGATGATTGTCTCAGGATATATCTTCTGGCAGGCAAATGCTACAAACAGAAGCATTACCAGTGCCATCTTGTTGACTATTTTCATATTGTTTTTATAAAGAGAGCGGCACGGGCGCCGCTCTCTTGAATAAAAGACTCTTGGTGGCGTTATTTCTTCACGATGCGGAGATCGTCAATGTAGTATGAATGACGACCCGGCGTTATGCCGTCCACATTGTCCCAGACTATACGGAAAGTATAGAGACTGCGGGGGTTCAAACCAGCACCAACTCCCTTGCCGGCGAAATCCTCTTCAATGATGTTCCAACCCTGTTTGAGTTTGAGTGTACCAGGGACATAAGACCAAGTGTAATTATCCGTGTCATACTTGGTTGAACCAGTGCATATCTCAACACGAGTATCTACACCGCCAAAGAACTCCGGATCATCCACCCATAACTGCCAAATGAATTTAAGATCATCTATGGAAACATTCGGCGGAAGTGACCATTCACGGGCACCCCAGCGGCCGGTACCGGACCAGTCGCGAAGCCAGATGTTGGAGATTGCACCGCCACCAACAAACTCATCCTTACCGCCAAATACACCCTCGTGGCCATCGAGATTATCCAGCCATACATAATCGGCGCAGTTGTTGGCCGTTCCGCTTTCCATCCACAAATCCTTGTTCTTTTCTTCCACTGATACATATTCAGTCCAGTCAATGATACGGAACTGATCTATGGCAAACTCAAAGTCATGACCCATCAGATCGCTTTCCCAGGGATTGGAGTACCACCTGAAATAGCAGGCCCTCTTGGGATTGAAAGCATTGAATACGCCCGTAGAATTCGGATAAGTTTTACCGCCACCATCTTTATACTCGGCATAATCATCGAGAGGAAGCACAAGAGTATTCCAGCCGTTATGGATTTCGAACAATCTCTTTATGTTGCCGTTCTCTTGCTGATCAATTTCACTATACCAGTTCTTGAATACACGACCCCCTGTCCAGGTGAGTTCCTGTGAATCCATATCTCCACTGCTGGTAAGTTCTATCTGGGAATTAGCAGCATCGAATTTGACAACACTTGCATCGCTGATATAGAAGCGAATATACAAAGCCGGATTCGGGATGTCAGTAATATCTACCGGATAGAATTTACACATAGCAATCAGATAATTGGTATTGGTAGTTTCCGATACTCCGTTGTAATTGCTGAAATGGACGCACTCTGTGCCGGGCGCATAGCCTTCTCCAAGTGTGATGTCGCAATAGTCAGCACGCCAGCCCAACTTGGTGTCAGTGTTATACACTTCCTTTGTAGAAGCAAGCTCCTTACCAGATAGCCAGTCGTGGGTTATCTCCGGCTTTACCGTAACCTTTACGGGTATTTCCAGTTTCCCACCATTGACATCCTCTATGGTAATGACTGCATCACCGGGGCCTACGGCAGTAACTATTAACTGTAAGTCTTCACCGGTAGGGTCCATCGGCTTGGTAGGGTCGGTAGGGTCGGGGAACGCGATGTTCTTGACAGCGGTAACCACAGATTCGTTGCTTGAAGAGGCTTCGGCATCACAATACTTCATATCTACCCTGTTCATATAATCGTCTTCGCTGCCATAGTAAACCCATACTGAGGTTGAACCGGTGAGAACCGTTCCCTGACGCAATTCGATTGATTTGAACTTTGAAAACATAGGCATCGGTACGGTAACGGTAACTGACAGCGCCGCACTGGTGACACCACCGCATTTTGCAGTAATGTTGGCTGTACCTTTGCCCAAAGCGGTAACCAAACCGTTTGCATCAACGGTTGCCACTGACTCGTCGTCCGATGACCATTCCACAAAGTTTTCGGTAGCGTTGGAGGGGGTTATCACGGCTGTTACCTGAAGTGTCTCGTTTTGAGCCAGAGTAACCGAGCCTGTTTCGGAAAGCTGCACAGACTCTACGGGAATGGCCTTTTTGGTGACAGTTACCTCGCAAGTAGCTTTCGCGCTGCTTGCGGCTTTGCAGGTGACTGTGATTGTGGCAGTACCTTCTTTGACTGCAACCACCTTACCGGTCTGATCGACGGTAGCCACAGCATCGGCGCTGGAAGACCAGGTCACCTCCTTGTTGACTGCATCCGAAGGGTTAACAAGAGCCTGAAGTGTAAAGTTGTCACCCTCCGCCATAGTGAGCGTCGTCTTGTTAAGCGTCACGCTTGAGGGCAGCACCTCTTTTTGTGTGCAGGCAACCATAATGGCAGCGACTGCAAGTAGTGCTAATAGAACTTTTTTCATAAGCTGATAGATTGAATAGTTAATAATATGATCATTGTTATTTGTCCTTTAATCGGAGAAATCGGCAATCTCTGCCTTGTTATATCCTTCAAGATAGAATCTCAGGCGGTCCACCTTCATGGTGATGGTCCCGGCGGGAACTGAGGTGTTTGCGAATACGCGGAACCAGTTCATACTCCTTAAATCCATCTCCTTGCCCTCATTGTCGGGAACCGAAGTCGCATCTTCGAGTTTAAGGTCTATCTTGTTCCAGCCGTCTTTCAAGGTAGGAAGCTTCCAGTTGAGTTCCTGTGCATCGGCCTTCTGGGCACTGCCTATTTCAACTTGATTGTCAGCCGCGTTAACGGTCGCTGCATCTGACACATAGAGCCAGAATTGGAAATGACCTCCCTTCTTCGGGGTGGGTACATATTCGCTGACCCATGTCTTCTGCAGGCGGAGTCCGCTGGCGCTGTTCACTGTGGAAATGCAGCCCTCGCCCTCCTGGCAATCGCTCTCATCAAGCGTCAATGCACCGGCAGATTGCCATCCGTCCAATTCGTCACAGGATGCCATCAAAGTCTTGTAGTAGAAACGGATCTCGTCAAATTTGACAGTTACATTGCCTTCATAGTCCTTATGATAGAAACGGAACCAGTTCAAGCGGTTACGACGCAACGTACCCGATTTTCCGGAAGGCTGTGCCATCGAAAGGTCAAGCGTCTGCCATCCGTTCTTGAAACGGAACGCGCCGAATATCCAGCAATACTCCTCATTGTCAAACACTGCGTTGGAGCCAATCTCGATCTGGCTGTTTTCGTCATTCTTGAACTTTGTCGCATCTGAAACGTAGAGGGTAAGCAGCATATGGCAACCCTCCTCCGGGATGCTGGTGATGTCGAATGTCGGCTTGATACCGCCCTTGCCCTCGCCCGGCGAGATGTAAGTGGTGAACCGGTAACCGGGATCCGGGTCAACAGGTCCCGAAACTGCCACGTAGCATCCGTCTCCGCTCCTGAAGTCCTTGTCGTCGAAATATAGCTGGTCCAGACTCTTGTGCTTGCCGTTCTGCCACATCTCCTCGTACTTTTTGTCGAAGAGATCCCAGCGGATACCCAGAGGTTTGGTCTCGACCGGCTTCATGTCAATGTGGATCTTCACGGCCGGAGCATAATTCCAGCGGGCATCGACAGCAGATGTATGAGCACCTACACGGACATAATAGTCCTTGCCGCTGTCCTTGTCCTGGAACATCTCAAGAGGCATCTTCACAGTGAATATCGTGGGCTCTGAAAGCACCTTGTTCACCTTTACCTGCTTGGTGGATTGTGCGCCAAAGTAGTTGATGCTGTAAGAGACGTGGGGCGACTCGTCGCAGAACAGGCCGACCTCCTTCAGTTCATCGTCGGTGGTCGTCTCTACTTCAAACTGTGCGAACACGCGCTGCTTGGCATCGTCGAAGTATATCTCCTTCACGGTGACGCGGCACCAGGGCAAAGCCTTGATGTTCATCTCGGTGTCACCGTCCAGATGGATCACCTTGAAATCGGTGGTTCTGGTTTCGCCTGTTTCCTCGTCGGTAACGGTTACGCTGTCGTCCCAAATCTCAGAGTCCTTGCTGCTGAGTTCAACTGTTTTCGGGTTGAAATTGACCAGATTGAACTGCACGCGGTAGTCGCCCTTGAAGAAGTTATTGTCGCGGTAGTTGCCGTCGGTCATAAAATTCAGGCGGCGGGTGTCTGGTCTAGGATAAATCAGTGCGCCTTCCTTATCCTTGGTCCACTCCAATACCTCTATATTAGAACCCTCGCCACCAATGTCCTGCAGTATCAGCTCTCCGGTCTCGGCATCGACTACGCTGCCGTGAAAAGCAGAATCGGGCTGCGGATAGTTATCTCCCAGGCAGGCTGTAAGAGCAGCTGACACAGAGAGAATCAATAACCAGTTAAATATCTTTTTCATATGCGTATCCTTTTATTGCTGAGGGTTCTTAATAAGTCCGCTGACGTTCCAGCCGGGTATTCCACGATAATAGAACTTCTCCCGGAAGGTGAGAATTGCCGGATACTGACGGTAAGTTCTCACAAAGAAGGTCTTGCCATCGCGAAGATCCAGAATGGGTTCAAGGGCGCCACGGCGGTAACTGCGGAATATCTTGTGATATTCACGGCGGCGCATAAGATCCCAGTGACGGGCGTTCTCCATACCGAGTTCGGAACGGCGCTCGCGAAGCACGTTCTCTAGCGTGAGCGGAATGTCGGTTTTAAACGCTGCGCGGTGACGGGTGGCGTTCATGCACTGTGCGGCCAGGCCGGCATCGCCCAGACCGCTCTCTACACAGGCCTCGGCATAGTTCAGGAGAATCTCTGCATAGCGGATGTCAATCCAGTCGGTGGTGGATTCATTCCAAACCGAACCGGATGATACGAAAGTCGGATCCATATACTTGCGGAAACTGAAGCCGGTGCGGGTATTGTTGCCACGTTCGTAGCAGAAGCCGCTGAAGAACTTGTTGTCTGCAGCTCCGAACTGATAGTGGACCTTGCCGTCCCAGCCCATATACTGAGCTTTCATATCGGCTCTGATGTCGTGGTGTATCTTGCCCTGCATATCTATGACACCTGCCTGAATGACAATGAGTGTGTCACGCCAGGTAGAACCGGGCAGGATGGTGATGGCCGCCAGGCGTGCATCCTTTCCGGCGAACATATCCAGGGGATTGTCAAACTTGCGGTATACGCGGTCTTCCTTGTAGCCGTCATAGTCAAATTTCTCGCCGTCGTACGTTACAAGTTTTGCGCTTTCACCAGGGTTGTCGTAGCTCTCAAAGTTGTCCACAAACTCCAGGGTGGGGTTCATACGTCCGGGATGCGGCCAGGCGCCGCCGGTCTGAGCCGGCTGCCCCCATACGTCCTGGTTGGTGCCGTACTTGCGGCCCTTCTTGTAGAAACCCTTCACAAAGATGGTCTCGCAGTAGGCATCTTCGGGCTTCTGGAACATGTGGATGTAGTTTTCAGTAGCCTCTTCGGGATTCTTGGGGTTGGGCATATACAGGCTGAAACGACCGCTCTCTATGAGTTCTTTGCTGCAATCCAGGCAGGCCTGATAATAGCGATTCATATCATCATCGGTAAAACCGCCCACGCAGCCTGCATCCACAGCTTCGCCGGTGAGCGGGGCCTCGTCCCAGTATTTTGCAAGGGAAGCGGCGTGCAGAGCCGCGCGGCTCTTGTATGCCAGCGCCGTCCATCTGGTGGCCATGGTATGGTGACCGTTGTCGGTTTCGCTGAGGTTATTCGCAGCATTGTCAAAGCATTCGAGGATATAATCCCAGGTCTTGACCTCGGTGGCGCGAGGTATCTTGAGTTTGGCTATCGTCTCGTTCATCTTCTGCTC
>JAEEGL016843383.1_pt1 | contig 17369 bp, 9 predicted proteins | sample 9134231 | NCBI WGS metagenome assembly JAEEGL01 (sample SAMN16246548, study PRJNA631951) | gut metagenome | biome: gut microbiome; feature: rumen; material: fiber-attached | host: Bos | place: Iran: Karaj | collected 2018-10
AAACAAGGTCAGTATTCAAAGCTTCGAGAAGAGTTTTTCCGATGAGGATTTCTGATGCCATAGCTGCTGAGTGAGTCATACCAGAACATCCGATTGTTTCAACCAATGCTTCTTCGATGATACCATTCTTTACGTTTAAAGAAAGTTTGCAGGCACCCTGCTGTGGTGCACACCAACCGATTCCGTGTGTAAAACCGGAAACGTCTTCAATTTTTTTAACCTTTACCCATTCGCCTTCTTCAGGAATTGGGGCTGGTCCATGATATGCGCCTTTAGCCAAAGGACACATATGTTCCACTTCTGCAGTGTAAGTCATGAAATGCTCCTTATAAATCTGCCGGGGAAATCCCGCAGTAATTTAAGAATTAATATAGAATAAAATACCATTTTTTAGAGACTATTACAATAAGGTACAGAATAATTAAAGGTTGCTTTTATTGATTCATTTCATTATTCTTATGCCATTATGAGTAAAATAAAAATATCAAATTTTCATACACATACATTTTTATGCCATCATGCAACCGGCCGTCCGATAGATTATGTTAAAGTTGCAAAAGAGCAGGGCTGTTCTGAATTAGGATTCAGCGATCACTGCCCGTATCCGGACTTAAAGGAAATTAACTGGATAAACTGCCGCATGAGTGTAGATCAGGTTGAACAATATAAAAATGACGTACAGGAAGCAGCAGAGAATGCGGACTTTAAGGTGCATTTCGGGTTCGAATGTGAATACGATAGAAACTATTTAAGCTGGTACCGCGATGAGCTTAAAGGCCGTTACGGCGCAGAATACCTTGTTTTTGGACCGCACTGGGTCGTAGACGGAAACATTCATCCTTATGCACCCCAGTTTAACCATGATAAAAGGCTTCTTGCAAAATATACCGACCAGGTTGTAGAGGGAATAGGTTCAGGACTCTATTCAATTTTAGCACATCCAGATCTTTTTATGTCGGGCTGGCGTGAATGGGACGATGAAGCAAAAGCATGTCTTACAGCGATTTTAAATGCCGCTAAAGATATGGACCTCCCGCTTGAAGTAAACGGTCTTGGAATTTACCGCGGGTTTGTAGAAACTTCGAAAGGTCCGAGGCTTGGTTATCCTTACCATGAGTTCTGGGAAATGGTTGCGTCAAGCGGTGCTCGGGTTATCTGTGATTCTGATGCTCATAATCCTAATGATGTTATAGCTCATGCACTTAATTCCCGCAATTTTGCTAAAAAATATGGAATCGTGCCGATAGAAACTATATTCTCTTGACATTAGTTTCTTTTTTTAAGATTATTTAGTTTATGAAAAATAATTCAGCTAAAAATAGATTATCTCGCAGTCACCTTGAAACTTTAACTTCATCACAGTTAATCGAACTTGCTGATGAATACGGGATTGATATTCCGGACGATCTTAACAGACGTTTTATTATTGTCGAACTTCTTGAAGTTGCAAAAGAAATCGATGAAAATCTTAACTATAAAGAAACGATTAAAGAAACAGATGAAGCAGCAAACATTGCATCGGAATTACCTGAAGGTTATAACGAAACTAAGATAGATATTCTGCTTCGTAATCCTGTTTCTATTTTTGTTTACTGGGATTACAGCGAAACTTTATACAAGCAGCTTGTTTCTTCTAAAACACCGGTTCATCTCCAGGTATGTTTCTTTGATGACCTTGAAACAGAAAAGCCGGAAGAAACTTTCGACATTCAGATTAATTATTCTGACAGGGAACAGTACATTCTTATTCCCGGCGGAAAAAAATATGTAAGGGTAGATCTTGTTCAGGATGATGCGTCTGCGTTAAATTCTGTTCTTGCAGTTTCTTCCAGAATTGCAATTCCTCAGGGGTCACGTCAGTTTATGAGTTTGCAGCCGGGACAGGATGCAAAGATTAAACCGATTCTTGAACTGTCTGGTTTAAAGACAATCCTTAAGAATCATTACAATAACTACAGAGAATCTTTTAATTAAAGAGAGAGTTAAAAATGGCAAGTAAAAATATTTCATTATTAATAAATCTTCATCACCCATACATAAGACATACAGACGAAAGCGCTCTCGCAAATGCGCAGGAAAATTCTCTCTTCTTTGAAAAGATTTCAAATGTATACATTCCGCTTTTAAATATGCTTTCGAAAATCGAAAGTGAAAAAATTAATGCAAAGATTGCAGTTGTTTTTTCTACACCTTTGTGTGCTCTTTTGAGTGATTCAGCTGTAAAAAAACAGTATGTAAACTATCTTGATAATTTAATTGAATTTGGTAAAAAAGAAGTTACAAGAACAAAATCCATTAAAGAATTAAATAAAAGCGCTGTTGAATATCTTGAAGATGCAATCGAAACAAAAAGATATTTTACAGAAGTTTATGAACAGAATCTTTTAAAACATTTTGCGCAGTTTGCAAAGAACGGAGTAATCGAAATTCTTGCAACATGCGGAACTTATATGTTCATGCCGCACTATGCTGACATGAGCGAAATTTTAAATGCGCAGATAGAAACCGGACTTTACTCTGTAAAATATTATTTCGGAATTCCTGCAGAAGGTTTTTTCCTTCCTGAACTCGGCTATGCTCCTGGAATCGAGAAAGTCCTTAGAATGTACGGAGTAAATTATACAATTCTTCCGTCACAGAGTTTTCTTCTTGGCGAAGTAACTCCGGAAAACGGAATTTTTACTCCGGCACGCTGTTACAACTGCCTTTCACTTTTTGCAGCAGATAAAATCAAGCTTGATTACAATCAGAATCCTGTTTACAAGAATAAAAATAAGGATATTGCATGGGAACTTGAGGGTGCTGAACTGACTCCATTCATTAAAAAAGGTCAGGCAAGAACAGGCTCGGGCTTCTGCTACTGGAATAATCTTTTTTCTGAATCAGATTCTAATCCAAAGAATTTAAAGAAACAGGAATACATTTATAACCGCGAAAATGCATATAATCAGGTTCTCATTGACTCTGACAATTTTGTTTCGGTTTACAAACAGAAACTTGAAGATGCAGCAAAGCTTATTAAGAATACAGACGTTTCACTTACATGTGTGTTTGATGATGAAATGCTTTATCAGTCATGGAGCGAGGGTATTCTCTGGTTTGAAAACGTAATCAGAAAATTTGCAGAAAGCGGAATAAACGTAGCAACTTTCTCTGATTTGCTTTTCGACAAATTTTCTTTCCAGAAAATTGTTCCGTATTCTGCTTCGGGGTCAGAACAGTCGTATGGCGAAGATTATCTTTCAAATAAAAACAGTTACATGCTCCGTTATTTGAGAAAAGCATGCGAAAGAATCGTTGACCTTGCAGGAAGATTTCCTGATGACTCAGGTCTGAAAGTTCGTCTCTTAAATCTTGGTTCACGAGAACTTATGCTTGCGCAGAGTTCTGAATGGGCAAAGATGATAGAAACTGATTACTTTGCAGATTATGCAAAAAAAGCGTTTAAAGACAGTATCGTGGCGTTTACAGCAGTTTTTGATGCGCTTGGTTCAAATACTGTAAGTACAGAATGGCTTTGTAATCTGGAAAAAAATCATCCGATTTTCCCTTGGATGAACTTTAGAATTTTCTGTCCGAAAAAATAGATTGTTAAGTAGAGTTTGCGCACTTTTACGATGCACACAGAGTTTGCGGTTTTTTATTCCAGACTCTGGATGTCGATTACTCTGTCAAAAAGTTTTTTAGAATTGCTCACAAGCTTTATGCTGTTTCTTGCAGGTGTAAAGCTCGGATTTATTTTTAAACATTTTTCCCACTGTTCAACTGCAAGATCCATCTGACCGCGCGCATAATATTTTAATCCTTCTTCGTAATAGCTTTCTGCTTCAAGTTCTTTTGCGTATCTTCCTCGGTCACCGAAATTTAATTTTAATGCAACAGAAAAATGGTTTACCGGATTTACTGATGAGGTTAAATCAAACGTGTAGTTAAAATCAAGAATGAACTGCTTTAATGTAATTTCTGTTCCAAGACTTATGCGAGGGTTAGCACCCTTAAGACGAAATCCTGCCATGACTTCTACAAAATCAGTTACGTTTACATCAAGTCCGACTCCAAAAGAGTACATCTGTGTTTTAGAAAAGTCCATGAGATTTACAGGCTGCTTAAAGTCAAATGCAATCATTGCAGGCTTTATAAATCTGTAAGAGATTCCTGCACTTATTGCTGTAGGAAGCGAATCATCAAGATGAACTCCCTGTGCACTCTGAAAGCCTGTAAGCGAAACACCTATGTTCTGGAGTGTCAGTCCGACTTTTAAGTTAGGATCACGGTCATCGAAAAATTTTGCCGCATTAAAACGAAGGAGAACTCCGAGATCAGTCATAAAGGCGAGGGCAGACTGGCTTATTCCCGAGTGCTTGATTATTTCTCCTGTATCGCGGTCTGTATAATCCGGAATTGCACGCCATGCAATCTTTGCGTTTCCTCCGACTGCAAGGCCTTTAAAATAATAACCGTTAAAGAAATTGTATGATGCATTTACTACTGCGGTTGTTTCTGAGTAATAGCTTGAAGCAACTCTGTCACCAAAATCGTTGTATTCTGTAAACGGAACGTAAAAGCATTTTATTTTTGCGCCGCAGCCGAAATTCTCGTTTCTAATTGTTCCGGCGATTGTTTCTATATTGGAATCTGCAATCCACGAGTTGTGGAAAAATCCGAGGGAGGTCTGATCAAGTACACAGCTGGCTGCAGGATTATATTCAAAAAAACTTATATCATCGGCAACGGCAGTAAAAGCAGAACCAAGGCTTTCTTCTCTTCCGCCTGCAGGAATATCCAGTGACGGAAATACAGTCGTTCCGGCATTTTTATCTACAAAAGAGGAGAAAGAATCTGCGATTGAAGAAAAGGTTTCGATGTATTCCAGAGAATACGCCTTTACGGGTATAATAAAGGAGGTGAGGAAAATTAAAATGAATGTCCTAAAAAAATCTTTCATCCGTCTTAATATTTTACCAGATTTTGACTAAAATGTCCATTTTCTCTAAAATATTATGAGAAACCGGCCATATCGTGTTATTAAATTTTCGGTTTTATTCCTTAATATGTTTAGTTTTTTTACCGAAAATATATAAGATAAGGGGAATTAATTATTAAACGTTTAATTCTTGTTCTGACAGTATTATTTCTTTCTCTTAATTTGTGTTTTGCGCAGGATACGAATGCTCAGGGCAGGACTTTAAGCCAGATTGATCAGCTCATCGAAGAAACAGATTTTTCTGCTGCTTTGATTGAATTGAGTGACTACCTCAAGGATCATCCTGAACAGCTTGATAAAGTTCAGAAAAGAATAGACAAAATCATGAAGTCAAGACAGCAGTACATCGTGCTTGCAAATGAACTCATTGACGTCATGGAAAAAGAACCTGAAAATGCTCAGAAAAAACTCGAAATCATCGCACAACTTGAAAGCGTAGAAAAAAATCCGACAGAAGAACAGCTCCAGTTTATCCGCCAGGCAAAGATTGCCGCGCAGTTTACTTACTACAGGGCACAGTTCAGACGAATTGCAGACGAATCTTCTGCAAGTGTTGATAACGGAGAATATACTGATGCGGTAAGTCAGATCCAGAAAGGATTTACGATGTACCGCCAGGAATTTTATGATGAAAACCCTAAGAGCGTAACTGACGGTGTTACTGTTACTGTAAACCAGATAAATGCACTCTGTAAAGAATATTCAAACATTCAGGATAAATTAAAGAACGCATACAACACATTTATCCGTGCAGTTGAAGGCGGAAACTACCGTGATGCTTCAAACGCATATACAAACTTTAACAGCGAAATGCAGGCTCTTGCAAATGTTCGTAACCAGGTTTACAAGAATGCAGTTTCGCTTCGTGACACATTCCAGAGACTTCAGAAAAGAAATCCTGAGCTTACAGAAGCATCATACCTTCCGTTTGTGTTCAGGTTTACGCTCGGTCTTGAAAATAATCCGCGCTCGGGAATTATCGGAGCAATGGATACTCAGTTTAAAAATTATGTTGAAGGTGCAAAGCCTGCAATTTATTCTGTAATTCAGAAAAACAATATCGGGAAGATCGATTCTACAAATGTTGCAACTGTAAAAAACGATGATCTTCCTTACCAGCGGCTTACTGCAATGTCAAACTTTTCTGAACTCGGAATCAATGTAAATCAGATGTATTCTAAAATCTCTGAAGGATTAAAATATCAGAAGGATTATCCTGAGTATGTTCGCTCGATGGAATATGTAGCTTCGATTACCGGCGGAATAAACCAGAGCTTTGTAGTTCTTAATAAATATCAGGGAATTAACCAGACATTAAAGACAATCGAAAAACCTGCAGATGCCGTAGAAGGAATAAGATCTAAAAACTCATATGCTTCGCAGATGATTGACTGCTCAAGACAGTATGATGAATGTGCTGCAAAAGCTCAGAATCTTCTCAATGAAAAATTCTTTACAGAATACAGCGCAGAACTTTTACAGAATCAGAAAAACAAGAATGCAGAAAATGTTATTTTTGAATACAAAAACCTTGATACATATTATTCAGTTTTAAATAAGACGCTTTATGATGTTTGTATTAAAGCAAGTCAGCATCAGTGGAAAGAAACTTCTTCTTATTTTGCAAGTGCTGCAACAGAAATCGTTGACTACTATCAGAACGAATATAAAAAATCTGACGAGCTTCTTGCAAACCGCTATCCTAAAGAAGCGCTCGCATTTATTTCGCAGATTGATCAGAACTTAAAGAATGATTCTGCAACGCTTGAGTCATGCCGCACGACACTTCTTGAAAGTTCAATCGATAAATCTTCTTTTGCTTCAGAAGAAAAAACTGTAATCGATAGCGTTGCAAAAATGCATAAGCTTCAGGAAGCAAGTAATACGACATCACAGAAATGTAATGAATCAATTCTCTTAAGTCAGAAAGCATTGAACGAAGCAGAATTAAGATATAATCAGGCTGTAAGTTCATTCAGAAGAACAGATTACACGGCTGCAAGAAAAAATATCGAGCTTGCAAGTTTAAAATACAAAGAATCTCTTGACTATCAGGAATCTGACAGCCTCAGAACAGAAAGCGACAGAAAACTTGCAGAACTTGGTCAGCAGATTAACGATGCAGAAAACCGTCTCGTTGTTGCAGAAGTTCGAAAACTTAAGAACAATGCTAAAAACGAATACTACAACGGTAACTTTGAAAAAGCAGAAAGTATTCTTAATCAGGCAAAGAGCCGCTGGGCTGTTACAAACGGTGATGAAAAAGACGAAGAAATCGAAAACCTTTTTGCTCTTGTAGAAACGGCTCTTTCTATGAAAACCGGTCGTGTAATTCCACCGACAGCACCGCTGTATCCTGAAATGTCTCAGATTTTGAGTATTGCCCATCAGTATTATGATCAGGGTTCAAAACTCATGAAGCAGAATAAAAAGGATGATGCCCTCGAAGTTTTAAATCTTGCAAAAAAGAAACTTCAGGAAGTTCAGCTTGTATATCCTTTAAACCAGGAAGCAAGTATTCTTACGTTACGCATTGATGAACTTATAGACCCTGCAGTTGCAAACCAGACCTTTGAACGCAAATTTAACAGTGCAAAGGCAAACTATAAAAATCCGGCAAAGATTCAGGAAGCATATGCAGATCTTAAGGACCTTGCAGAAATAAGACCTAATTATCCTGGCCTTAAATCCCTCATAAATCAGGTAGAAATGGACCTCGGATTAAAGAAAAAGCCGGTTGATACTACTGCAATTACAAGGTCTCAGGCTTTGACACGAGAAGCTCAGAGCATCATAAACAGTGCAGGAAAGAGCGAGTCTCAGTTAAGGAACGCCCTTGCCAAGCTTGATGAGGCAATCGTCCTTAACCCTAATAATGACCAGGCTTATCTTTTGAAGGACCGTGTTCAGATTTCTCTTGGCGGTAGGGCAAGTATCGTCATGACGGCTGCTGATGAGGCTAAATACCAGCAGGCTATTCAGGAGCTTCAGAAAAACAACATCGTCGGAGCCTATGCCCTTGTAGAACAGCTTCTCCAGAAGTCCGAAAACAAGCGCTGTACAAAGGTACTGGATTTGCAGAAAAAGGTAAAAGCGTTGTTGTAATTTTATGGCGTGTAAAGTACAATAGAATACGGTGGGATTTATAATTGAATAAAATAAAATCTTTTCGAAAATTATTTTTTCTCTTTGTTTTATTCACGCTGAATTTTATAACGGCACCTTGTCTTCTTTCTGCAGAAAGCTACTACTGGGAAAATCCTGAACGCATTTCATCTGGTGATGCAAGGTTCCCTAAGGCAATAAGCAGCGATTCTGTAAGTGCAATTTTCTGGCAGGATGTTGATGCAAAAAATTCGCAGCTTTATCTTTCATGCTCTGTAAAAGTATCCGGCGGCATCTGGAGAAATCTTTCGCGTTTTGCAGGTCCTTTCCCTTATTCCGGTGAAGTTCCTGATTTATATTCTGCTGCAGTAAACTCTGCAGGAAAAATCTGTGTAAGTGTTCTTTCTGACTCAAACATGGTTTCTGTTTTTGAAACCGATGACTACGGAAATACTTTTAACAGAGTTGATTTTGCAAAACAGAATCTTCCTGTTGTTGCTCCTCGTATTTATTCATTAAAGTCAGGTGACTTTATTTTATTTGCATCACTTGGAAAAGACGAATCGTTTTCGATGCTTACTTCGCGGAGCCATGATGGATTAAAGTGGAGTGAGTTTTCTGTTTTTGAACCTTCAAAAAATTTACGAAATCCGTTTCTGCCTGTTTTAGTTTCTTCTGATAAAGGAGAAATACTTTTTTTTCAGGCACAGTTGATGAGTGGAACTCGTCTTTCATATCAGCTTTATGCAACACGCTCGCGTTCAAACGGAATGTCATGGAGCGCGGCAGAGTTAGTTACCGACCAGAGTTCGATGCAGTCGGGCGCTCAGGATGTGTTCAGTTCGTATCACAATCAGAGGCCGACACTTTTATCTAAAGACGGAAAAACCTACGTAGCATGGGAGAGAACTCACTACAGCTCTGAAAACTCAAATATTTGTTTTGCCGAAATCGATACTAACTCTGCGCGCATTGTTTCTCAAGTTGAGCAGTTAACGAGCGAAGGAAACTGTTCGCGTCCTGTTTTATTCAGCTATCATGATAAGGTAAGCATCGTATGGTTTGATACGAGACAGGGTGCAGAAACTGTTTACTTTGCGCAGAAAGAAGGTGTGCTCTGGAGCGAAACAAAACTTTCTGATTCCGGAAAGTCTTCTATATTTTCTTATCCGATTGTAACAGACGGTGGAAAAGAAATTTCATTTATATGGCAGTCAGGAAATTCTATTTACAGACTTTCTTCTGATACGACTGTAAGAAAACCGACTGTTACTCCGATGACATATACTGCAGGACGTCACTCAAAAGATCAGAGAGTGCGCTATCAGGTTGCGCTTCCTTACGACAGTTCTGGAATTGCAGGTTACTCATGGATATGGACAAAAGATAAAGACGAAGAAGTTCCTCATGTATTAAAAGAACTTCCGAGAGAAAAATATATTAACACAGAAGCTTCAGAAGAAGCAGAATACTTTTTAAAAGTGAGTGTTACTGACTATGCGGGTAACTGGTCAGAGCCTTTAGTTATTTCTTACTTCCGCGATCTTACGCCGCCTGCTGAACCTGTGATAAATCTTCCGGAGCTTGATGCTTACGGATTTGTTACTGCAAACTCATTTAACATCACGTGGAATACTGACAAAGAAAATACAGATTCTGACATTGCAGGTTATGCATGGAATATCGTAAAGCTTTCTGACCTTGATAAAAATCTTGCTTCTTCTAAAAAACGTCCGCTTGGCGAAGATAACGAAAACGTAAAGCAGAAGGTTGAAGATCTCAAGGCAAAATATGAAACTGCATCGTTCTCTTCTAAAGCTGTTCCGCCTAAGCGAATAATGCAGCAGAAAGCAGATACTGTATTTTTAAATTATGCAAACGGAATTTATGTATTTTCTGTAAGGGCAATCGACGAAGTAGGTAATGTCGGCGAACCTTCTTATGCTGTCATTTATCTTAATAAATTTGAACCTTACACAAGCATTACTCAGGTAAAAAAATCATCGGATATCTTTGGTAATACAAGCCTCACGATTGACGGTACAGGCTTTACTTATGACGGAGTCATTTCTGATATTTATCTTTCGGTTGAAGGCAGCACAGAAAATGCCCTTCATTTAAAGTATTCAACCGGAGACTATAAGATTAATTCTGACAACAGGATTTCTGACATAAAGCTTTCTAATCAGATGCCTAAGGGCAGATACTATATTTCTCTTTTACATACCGACCGTGGTCTTTATAAATCAAACATCGCGTTTACAATCGAAGAAAACGGTACTGTAAAGATTCAGAAGGAATACGAATATATTCCTGACTGGTTTGCATATTCTGCTTCTGGAAAACGAAACATCCAGATTGCATACATATTATTAACGGTTCTCATGATATTTGCTCTTGCAGGAATTATTCTTGCAGTCAAGGGAATCGTAACAACTGTGCACGACTTTAATATGGTTAATCTTGAAGTCGAAGCACTTTTAAAAGGAGACGTTATGCCGTTACAGAAAAAACAGAAAGCCGTGGCCTTAAAGAAAAAAGGCGGCGGATTAAGATTTAAGCTTATTTTATTTACCGTTGTACTCATTCTTATGGTTACTCTCCTTGTATCCCTTCCGCTTGGATTTATAATGGTAAAGACTCAGGAGCAGAGCCTTTCTAAGGGACTTGAAGACCGGGTTAACGTACTTCTCGAAAGCCTTTCTAGTGGTACTAAAGCGTATATGCCGTCAGAAAATGTACTTGAGTTAAGTTATCTTCCTGGTCAGTCGTCGGCTTTGACAGAAGCAAATTATGTAACGATTACAGGTTTTAAAACCGGCGAAGAAGATTTTGATAATGGAACTTTGGATTATGTCTGGGCTTCAAATGATGAAAGCATTACCGGTGAAGGTGAAAAAATAATTGATACTAAAAACTTTAGTGCGGGAAGTTCAAGAATTACAGATGAAAGCATCATAAAGATTGCAGAAACATGTAAGGAGCTTAATGCAAAAGTTTATGAAACTGCAGGTGAAATTGGAAACAATATTGCAAAGCTCAATGCAGAAGGTGCACAGCTTGCCCTTAAGACAGACTCGCGTTCTGTTGCACGGCTTGAAGAAATTTCTGACATTACTTCTCAGCTTACGACACGAATGACAGAAACCATGAACAGTCTTTCTATCGAAAACAGTTCATCTTATCCGCTGTATGACAGTAAGATTCTCGACAGAAACAATACAGAATATCTTTTCTATCGTCCTGTACTTTACAGATCCGGTAATTCAAAGACATTCGTTCGCGGAATCGTATTTATTTCGATTTCGACTAAATCCCTCATCCAGTCAATCAACTCTGCGCAGCGTACGATTATCCTTACCGCGATGGGAATTGCATTCGTTGCAATTATCATCGGAACAATCTGCGCGGTTGTCCTTTCTTCTATCATCGTAAATCCGATTCGTAAACTTGCAAAGCATGTGCGCATGATTGGAGAAACGGTTGATAAAGAAAAACTTGCAGGAAAAGAAATTGTAATTAAATCAAAAGACGAAATCGGTCAGCTTGGTGAAACCGTAAATGAAATGACCCGCGCATTGGTTAAAGCTGCGCAGGATGAACACCTTTTGATGGATGGTAAAGTCGTTCAGCAGACATTCCTTCCTCTGCTTGTTGACCAGAAAGGTAATAAGCAGACGACGGCTGTAATAAAAGAGGGTAACCTTGACTTTGTCGGATACTACGAAGGTGCTTCGGGTGTATCAGGTGACTACTTTGATTATAAAAAGCTTGATGACAGATGGCATGTCGTAATCAAGTGTGACGTTTCGGGACATGGAGTTCCGGCTGCGTTGTTGATGACTGTAGTTGCAACGCTTTTCCGAAAGCATTTTGAAAACTGGAATTTCTCTAAAAATGGAACTGACCTTACAAAGCTTGTCTGCGCGATAAACGACTTTATCGAAGGCCTTGGAATTAAAGGAAAGTTTGCAACGATTATTCTTTCACTTATCGATACAAAGACAGGTGATGTATATCTTTGTAACGCAGGTGACAATATCGTTCATATTTATGACAGTCAGAAAAAGAAGCAGACTGTTTTAACTCTTGCAGAAACTCCGGCCGCAGGACCACTTCCTACATTCATGGTAGAAATGAAGGGCGGCTTTAAATTGGAAAAGGCACACTTGAATCCGGGTGATGTTCTTTTCCTCTATACTGACGGTATCGAAGAAGCTACGAGAAAATTCCGTGATGCAAACTTTGCCGTGATGAAGTGTGCAGAACCTGGACTTAACGAAGGTGACATTCACGGAAATCATAAAGTCGGACTTGATTCTGAGCAGATGGAACCTGAACGAGTAAGTGCAATTATCGAAGCTGTTCTTAACCGCCGTACTTATGTTCTTGAAAAATATCATAACCCGGTAGCAGGTGAGCGCCTTGAGTTTGATTTTTCTAAATGTGACGGAACCGTAGAAGATGCCATCATGGCACTTGCGAGTGTCGAAAAAGTATTCCGTTTTTACAAGGATCCTGATGTTACGCCGAACGACCTTGTTCGCGTTGACAAAAAGATAGATGCATATCTTAGAAAATGCTTTAACCGTTACGACTATTACTGTTCTGACAGACAGGAAATCGGCGAAGAATCTTCTTATTTGTACTATACAAATTTACGAGAAGATGAACAGCTTGATGACCTTACGCTTGTGGCAGTTAGAATGTAGGCGGCGCCCGTACAAGCGACAGCTTTTTTTTGACTTGACGGCAGGTGCGTCGGTCGCAGTGAGGATGTAGAAATATGGATAAATTTGTTAGTTCCACGCTAAAAGAAAAAGCTGGACTTGTTATTGGTGCCATTGTTACGGCTGCGGTCGGTGGTTTGAATTTATTCGAGAGAATTCTGCCTGTGTCATTTTCATTCTTTATGTTTTGTGGTATTCCGTTATTTATATTTCAGAGATCTATGTTTTACAAATATAAAATTGAAAATAATACTTTGATTGTAAAAAAATTCTTTAAAACGCAAGTGTATGATTTTGATCAAATAGATAAAATATTTTTACCTGCAAATACCTATGAACGTTTTTTTGCATTGATTTTTTCGCATGAAACTGTAAAAATACTGACAGATAAAAACATTGCACTACTTATAAAATACTTTTTTGAGAACAATATTGAAGAGATTTATAAAAGAAAATTCCCTGAACTGGATGCATCAAAAAGATTTGTCTATAAAAATGTGATTTACCCGTCAAAGTATAAAAGATTAAAACTCTTTATCATTTTTTTAATTTGCTTTTTTATTTGTCTTCATTTATATTTTGAGCGCGGATACGATTGGCAAGTATATTTTATCTCGGCTTTTGTATTATTGTCGTCTATAATATCCTTGATTGCTGTTTTATTGTCTTATAGAACTCCAAAACCGTCTGAGCACGAAAACGATTACATCGATAAAGATGGTGTTCATCTTTTTGATGCGGAAATACCTTTTTCTCAGATTTCAGAAATCTACAAAACCTGCTCGATATGGGGCACGTCTAAATTTCATATTAAAACAAAAAATAATACAGACTATGTAATGCCGGGATATTTTATTAATGGCGATGTCTTATACGAAATGTATATGATGCGAAGAATATCTGAAGCTAAAAAGTCTGAGTCTTCCGAGTAGTCACCCCCTAATTGCTATCTAAGCCCGCGTGCCAATCCGTGCCGTGCACCTGCCGACTCGACCACCTTGTAATACCCCTTGAAAATCGCTATAATAGAATGAAATTAATGGAAAATTGTGTACTTTTTTGCATTAATTCAGCTTAAAGTGACTATTTTTATAAATTTAAGGTATATATATGGATTTTAAAGATTTTAATCTGGATTCGCGTTTGATGGAAGGAATCCAGAACGCCGGTTATGAAAAATGTACGCCGGTTCAGGAGCAGGTAATTTCTGCCAGTGGTGATGGAAGTGATTTGTATGTTCAGTCTCAGACTGGAACGGGAAAAACGGCTGCATATTTGATTGCAGTAATGCAGGAGATTCTTACAAAGAGTGAATGCAGCGGAAAAAAAGTTTTAGTGCTTGTTCCGACAAGAGAACTTGCTGTTCAGGTAGAAATGGAATGCAAAACTTTGTGTGAAAAAACGGGTCTTGTTCCGTTCAGCTTTTACGGTGGAGTAGGCTACGAAAAACAGGTTAAGGCAATCGAAAAGGGTGTTGATGTTTTAGTTGCAACACCTGGTCGTATTATAGATCTTCAGGAACAGAAAAAGCTTGATTTATCAAATGTAGGTTTTGCAATCATTGACGAAGCAGACAGAATGTTTGATATGGGATTTTATCCTGACTTAAGAATTATTTTAAAACATCTGCCTCAAGCCGAGCAGAGACAGACAATGCTTTTTTCTGCAACACTCAATACTTACGTAAAAAATCTTGCGTGGGAATATACTCGTGATGCAAAAGAAATTACTATCGAGGCCGAAAATATTACAGTTGACGAAATCGATCAGGAACTCATTCATGTTTCAAGCGATGAAAAAACAAAGCTTCTCATTGGAATTTTAAGCCGTGAAAAACCTGAAAGTACGATTATTTTCTGCAATACAAAAAAAGGCTGTGAAATTTTAGGAAAGCGTCTTGCATTAAACGGTTTTTCTTCTGAATACATTATCGGTGACATGCAGCAGTCACGACGTTTAAAAGTTCTTAATGATTTTAAAGCTGGAAAAGTTTCCATTCTCGTTGCAACTGATGTTGCAGCCCGCGGAATTGACGTAACTGATCTTGCTATGGTTGTAAACTATGACCTTCCTAACGAACCTGAAAATTATGTTCATCGTATCGGAAGAACTGCACGTGCAGGTAAATCGGGAAAGGCTTATACATTCTGCAGTGAAAAGGATGTTTATGATTTAATGCCGATTGAACGCTACATCGGAAAATCAATTCCGTCTCGTGTGTGCAATTCAGAAATGATTGCAGAAGATAAGAGTGAAGGAATTTACATTAAGCTTGATTCTTACGGTGATGATGATAACTTTGATAAGCGTGGCAGAGATTCTAAAAGAGGTGGTCGTGGTAACGGTCGTGACTCTGGCCGTAATGGACGTTCCGATAGACGTGATGGACGCTCAAACGGCGGACGCAGAAATGAAAAACGTTCAAATGCAGATTCATACAAGAAAGACAGAAGAGATTATGCAAAAGAGCGTGAAGAGCTTTCTAACCTTAGTTTTGAAGAGCGCATGGAAGTATACAAGAAAAAGTATGCAGACAAAAAAGGCAGCGACAGCAAAAAAAGATTTGACGGTAAAAAATCAAATTCAAAATTCGCTGGAAAAAATTCAAACTATAAGAACAATAAAAAATATGACGCAAAGAAAAACAATGTTCCTTCTGGAAAGAAAGTTTACGACAACAATAAGAAGGGCGTAAAGAAGCAGGGACTCTTTGCAAAGATTAAAGCATTTTTTGGGAGAAAATAGATGATTACAGTAAGTGACGTAAGCTTAAGGTTCAGCGAGAAACCACTTTTTAAAGATGTAAATTTAAAATTTACACCGGGCAACTGTTATGGAATTATCGGTGCAAACGGTGCAGGAAAATCTACGTTTTTAAAAGTTCTTTCAGGCGAGCTTGAACACGACTCAGGAACCATTACGATGACTCCGGGTGAGCGAATGGCAGTTTTAAAGCAGGACCACTTTGCTTACGACAGTTACTCGGTAAAAGATACTGTAATGATGGGTTTCCCAAAGCTTTACGAATGTGCAAAAGCTCGTGAAGCAATTTATGAAAAATCAGATTTTACAGAAGAAGACGGAATAAAAGCAAGCGAACTTGAAGGCGAGTTTTCTGAGCTCGGCGGATGGGAAGCAGAAAACCAGATTGAACAGATGCTTTCTGGCCTTGGACTTGAAGAAGAACATCATGACAAGATGATGAGCGACCTTGACGAAAGCCAGAAAGTCCGCGTTCTTCTTGCTCAGGCACTTTTTGGAAATCCAGATATTCTTCTTCTCGACGAACCTACAAACGGTCTTGATCTTGAGTCAATCAGCTGGCTTGAAGACTTTTTAATTGAATTCCCTAACACTGTAATTGTTGTTTCGCATGACCGTCACTTTTTAAACGCTGTATGTACTTATATCTGCGACATCGACTACGGAAAAATAAGTCAGTTTACAGGTAACTACGACTTCTGGTATCAGATGAGCCAGATCATGCAGCGTCAGGCAAAAGACCAGGCTAAAAAACGCGAAGAAAAAATGGCAGACTTAAAGGAGTTTATCCTTCGCTTTGCTTCTAACGCAGCTAAATCAAAGCAGGCAACAAGCCGCAAAAAGATTTATGATAAACTTGCACTCGAAGAACTTCCTGTTACAAGCCGCAAGTTCCCTTATGTAAACTTTAAGGCAGACCGCGAAATCGGTAACAACGTCCTCGAAGTTAAAAATCTCTGCGTTAAAGAAGACGGAATCGAATTATTAAAAGATTATAATCTTGTAGTAAACCGTACAGATAAAATTGCTTTTGTCGGAATTGAACACAATTCAATTTCTGCGCTCTTTGATATCATCACAGGAACTAAAAAAGCAGACAGCGGTGAATATTTCTGGGGACAGACAACATCTAATTCTTATCTCCCACGCGATAATTCAGAATTCTTTAATAACGATTACAATATTACAGACTGGCTGCGCCAGTATTCACCTGATCAGGATGATGCGTATGTTCGCGGATTTTTGGGAAGAATGCTTTTCTCTGGTGATGAATCATTAAAGCCTGTAAAGGTTTTATCCGGTGGAGAAAAGGTGCGCTGTATGCTTTCAAAGCTCCAGTTATCCGGTGCAAATGTTCTTATTCTTGATGATCCTACAAACCATCTTGACCTTGAGTCGATTCAGAGTTTAAACGAAGCACTCACTTCTTTTTCTGGAGTAATTCTGTTTACAAGTCACGACCACGAGTTTATTCAGTCGATTGCAAACAGAATCATCGAAATTACACCTAACGGCGTAATCGACCGCATGATGGAATTTGACGATTACAGAAAAGACGAGCAGGTTATTGAGCTTCGCAATAAATACTACGAAGGTAGCGGGAAGAAGATAAGGTACTAGGGGCTGAAAAGAGCAGGGTGATGGTTAATTTATTTTTAGCAGATAAATTTCTGATGAGAATATTTTACATTCACCTGCTGAACATTGGCATAGCGCAGGGTAGTGTCGATTTTTGTGTGCCCAAGTAAAACCTGTACCTGTTCAATAGGCATACCTTTATCTATGGC
>JAEEGL010666690.1_pt1 | contig 17368 bp, 7 predicted proteins | sample 9134231 | NCBI WGS metagenome assembly JAEEGL01 (sample SAMN16246548, study PRJNA631951) | gut metagenome | biome: gut microbiome; feature: rumen; material: fiber-attached | host: Bos | place: Iran: Karaj | collected 2018-10
CCTCGGCTCCTACGGCACGGAACTCGAAGCGGTTACCCGTGAAGGCAAAGGGCGAAGTGCGGTTGCGGTCGGTATTGTCGATGAGGATTTCAGGAATCTGCGGCACGCCGAGGTTGAACTCCTGCTTCGAGGCGTAAGGAATCTGGTCGTCGGTGGCCTGTTCCATGTGTTCCAGCACATCGGTCAGCTGCTTGCCCAGGAAACTGGAGATAATGGCAGGCGGTGCTTCGTTGGCTCCCAGACGATGCGCATTGGTGGCACTGACGATGCTGGCTTTCAACAATCCGTTGTGCTGCCAGACGGCCATCAGCGTTTCCACAATGAAGGTGATGAAGCGCAGGTTGTCCAACTGCGTCTTGCCTGGTGCGTGCAGGAGAATGCCTGTGTCGGTGGTCAGGCTCCAGTTGTTGTGCTTGCCGCTTCCGTTGATGCCGGCGAAGGGCTGCTCGTGGAGCAGGCAGCGGAAACCGTGCTTGCGGGCTACGCGCTTCATAATCAGCATCAAAAGCATGTTGTGATCTACAGCCAGGTTCGTCTCCTCGAAGATGGGGGCCAACTCAAACTGATTTGGGGCAGCTTCGTTGTGTCGCGTCTTGCAGGGGATGCCGAGTTCCAAAGCCTGAATCTCAAGATCCTTCATGAAGGCCACGACACGCTCGGGGATGGAGCCGAAATAGTGGTCGTCCATCTGTTGGTTCTTGGCCGATTCGTGGCCGATGAGCGTGCGCCCCGTCATGAGCAGGTCGGGACGGGCAGCGTAGAGTCCTTCATCGACGAGGAAATACTCCTGCTCCCAACCGAGGTTCGTGATAACCTTCTTCACGTCGGGGTAGAAGTAGCGTGCCACGTCAGCAGCGGCCTTATCGACCGCGTGCAGCGCCTTCTTCAAGGGGGCTTTGTAGTCTAGGGCTTCACCCGTATAGGCTATGAACACGGTTGGAATCATCAGCGTGTCGCCCATCACGAAGACCGGCGACGCAGGATCCCAGGCCGAATAGCCGCGTGCCTCGAACGTGGAGCGGATGTCGCCGCTGGGGAACGAGCTGGCGTCCGGCTCCTGCTGCACGAGCTGTTTGCCCGTGAACTCCTCGACCATCCCGCCCTGACCGTCGTGCTCGACGAATCCGTCGTGCTTCTCGGCCGTGCCTTCAGTGAGGGGTTGGAACCAGTGGGTGATGTGCGTGGCGCCCAGTTCCATGGCCCAACGCTTCATCCCTGCAGCCACCGCGTCGGCGGTCTTCAGGTCGAGGGTGGCACCGTTGTCCATCACGTCCACCATCTTCTGGTAGATCTCGGCAGGCAGGTAGCGCATCATCTTCTGACGCGTGAACACGTATTTGGCGAAGAACTCCGACGGCCTTTCGCTGGGAGAAGGAACCTCCACGGGGTGCTTCTTGAAGGCTTCGCCTACGACTTGGAATCTAAGTGTTGCTGACATCTTTTTATTGGACAATCCTTTATATTTGACAATTTGACGATTTTACGATTTACAATTTCTTTCGACTCTAATCCCTAATCCTTAATCCTTAATAATCTTTCATTTCTCAATTACCGGATCCCTCTTGCATTGAGGGCGCGTTGATAGCGGCGGGCGTTCTGCATGTGCTCCGGATAGGTGGCGGCGAAGTTGTGGGTGCCGCTGAAATCCTCTTTGGCACACATATACAGATAGTTGTGCGTCTCCGGATGGAGCACGGCGTCAATGCCGGCAATGGAGGCAATGCGTATCGGCCCCGGGGGCAACCCCTTATAGAGATAGGTGTTGTAGGGGTGGTCAATCCGTAGGTGCTCACTGCGGATGCGGCGGAGAGTCTCGTCGCCCGCTGCATACTTCACGGTGGGGTCTGCCTGTAGGTGGATGTCCTTGCGCAGGCGGTTGAGGTAGAGTCCGGCCACGCGCGGCTTCTCGGCGTTGTTGGCCGTTTCCTCATCCACGATGCTCGCCAGTGTCGCTACCTCCTCGCGGGTCATCCCCAGAGCTTGCGCGGCTAGGCTGCGGTTGTCCTGCTCCCAGAAGCGTTCGTTCTCGCGTTGCATACGCTCCATGAACGTGTCGAGCGACGTGTCCCAATACACCTCGTAGGTGTTGGGGATGAAGAGAGCGGGTAGGGTAGCAGTGGTGTAGCCGTAGTGGGCGATGTACGCGCTGTCGGTGAGGTGTTGGATGACCTCGGCAGAGTCGAGCATCAGCTTGTGTGACAGGGTGCCCGCCAGCCGCGTCATCGTCCGCACGGAGGGCACGGTCAGCATGACGGGCGACTGCTGTCCGCTCTTGAGTCTCATGTAAATCGCTAGGAACGACTGCCCGGGCTCCACGGCATAGCGGCCTGTGCGCACTTCGTATGGTCGCACGGTGCCCAGGATTTTCCAGTAGGTAGTTACATAACCGCCGCTCAGCGCTTTCAGCTGGCTGAGTACATCCTCGGGTGTGTCGGTGGGGCGGACATAGATGTATTCCATGTCGCCCTCCTCGCGCAGCGGACTCGTAAGGCCGCGCCAAAATCCGATTCCCAGAATCAGGAATAAAAGCGCTAAGCTACCTACGAAAAAGAGGATGTAGAAAAGAGGCGATTTCGTATTCATAGAGATTCACGTGCCTTGTAGAAACGACAATCGCAGACACTTGTTCGGTAAGCATCTGCGAGTCTGTTCATCGTTGGAGCCGACACGGGGACTCGAACCCCGGACCCACGCATTACGAATGCGTTGCTCTACCAACTGAGCCATGTCGGCAGGTCTTTCTTCGAAAACCGAGTGCAAAGGTAAGGAAAATTTGACAATTGACAATTGACAATGGACAATTATTTTTCTTTTCACCTGCATTTTCTTCTGTTTTGGCCTCTTTTCCTCATTTTCTTTCTTCACTTTTCACAATTTTGAACTATCTTTGTCATCGAAAATTAAAGCTACGTTTATGCATCGTTATTTATTTATCATTTTTCATTTATTATTTATTATTTCAAGCCTCGCTCCGGCCGTTGCGCAGACCTGGCATTTCGATTTCGTTCAACCCAAGAGCCGCGAGGGCTCCGCTGCCGCCATTCTCGTGCAGCCAACCGACCGCTATACATCTGCCACCGGCTACGGCTTTGACTTCATCGCCTCGCCCGAGCGGATGGATCGCCAGACGCCTTTCTATTTCAGCGTGCGCGTGCCCGACGGCAATTACCGTGTCACGGTCGCTTTGGGCAGTCGCAAGCACGCGGCCGTGACCACCGTGCGTGCAGAGAGCCGTCGGCTCTTCGTGGAGAATCTGGCTACGCGCAAGGGCGAACTGCGCGAGGTGTCGTTCATTGTGCACAAGCACTCGCCTCAGATCGACGAGCAGCGCACGATGCGCCTGAAGAAGCGCGAACTCTCGAAGCTCAATTTCGACGACCGCCTGACCATCGAGATCAACGGCGATGCCCCTGCACTGGCAGCCCTGCGCATCGAGCGCGACGACAGCGTGCCCACCGTCTTCCTGTGCGGCAACAGCACCGTCGTGGATCAGGACAGCGAGCCGTGGGCTTCGTGGGGTCAGATGATTACGCGTTGGTTTGGCCCCGAGGTGGCCTTCGCCAATTTCGCTGAGAGCGGCGAGACCGCCAGCACGTTCATCCAGGCCAACCGACTGGCCAAGGCGCTGTCGATGATGAAGGCGGGCGACTACCTCATTGCAGAGTTTGGCCACAACGACCAGAAGCAGCGCGGCCCTGGCATGGGCGCCTACTACAACTTCGCCACCGCCCTGAAGACTTTTATAGATGAAACGCGCGCGCGTGGGGCCACGCCCATCTTCGTGACGCCGACCCAGCGCCACACCTTCAAGGATGGTAGCATTCAGGAGACTCACGCCGACTACCCCGAGGCAATGGCTTGGGTGGCCACGCGTGAGAACGTACCCCTCATAGACCTGCACGAGATGACGCGCACGTTCTACGAGGCGATGGGCGAGGAACAGAGCAAACGCGCCTTCGTCCACTATCCCGCAGGCAGCTTCCCCGGTCAGACGGCTGACTTCAAGGACAACACCCATTTCAATCCTTACGGCGCTTACGAAATTGCCAAATGTGTCATCGAAGGTATGAAAGCTATCCAGCTTCCCATTATTCAGTACCTTCGTCCGGAATATAAACCCTTTGAACCAGCTCATCCCGATTCTTTTGAGGACTTCCATTGGAACGACTCCCCCTTCTTCGAAGCTGAGAAGCCCGACGGCAACTAAACATTCTCGTCTATCCCCTCACTCCGCTGCACTGATCCAGTCGTCGATCAGGCGGCGGGCGATGGAGGCCTTGTCGGGGATAGGCGGCAGGTTGTCGCGTGTGAACCACGCACCGGCACACAGCTCCTCCTTCTGCAGGTGGATCTCGCCGCCGGCGTAGTCGGCCGTGAAGCCCACCATGAGGCCGAAGGGGTAGGGCCACGCCTGCGAGTCGAAGTAGCGGACATTCGCAATCTCAATGCCCGTCTCTTCCCGTACCTCGCGGCGCACGGCATCCTCCAGACTCTCACCCGTCTCCACAAAGCCGGCCACAAGACCGTAGTGGTTCGTCCTGAAATTCTTGGCGCGAACCAACAAAACCTCTGAGATTTTACAATTTGACGATTTACAATTTGACGATTGAGATTTGTCTCCTTTTCTGCAATTGTCCATCGGTAAATTGTCCAATTGTAAATTGTCCAATTGTCTAATTCTTTTGATTCTGACGATAATCGCCGTAGCCACACTGGGCCACCACTCCTTGCCGCACTCAGGGCATTTCTTGCTGATGTCCGTCATCCACTTCGTGGGCGCGCCACAGCAGCCGCAGTAGCGTGTGTTCTGGTCCCAGTAGATGAGCTCCGCAGCCTTTCCCGCGAGAGCATATTCCTCGGGCGTAAGCACTTGGAACGACGCCCGCAACCCCATCATCACCAGCCCCTCGACGCCCACCACCGGGCGGTCGAGGCGAACAACAGACAATGATATTTCAGGATTTAAAGATTTTTGATTGAATGATTTATTCTGCGACTGGCCATCAATCTTTAAATTGTCAATCCTTAAATCTTTAAATGTCGTGACTTTGTTCCACGGCTGCAACGCCACGGGAGGTTCGTCGCCCACGGGTAGCGAGTAGCTGCCGTCGGCTCCCTCACACCTTAATAATATGTCGCCTGCGCACAGGCACGCCCAAATCGTCATAGTACAAATTGACTTAATAGAGTACAAAGCTAATCATTTTTTCTTTGTTAATGAGGTTCTGTCGCGTGAAAAAAAACTAAATGACGAAAAATAGTGAAAATCGATCAAATTTCATTCCGAAAATATCACATCGAAAAACACTAAAGTAACGAAAATTTTCTGAACGCAGAGACCGCAGAGGAGCAGAGGACAAGAACCAAAACCTCACTTAAATCAAAACTTAAATTTATCTCTCGAAATAGAAAGAAATGTGCATAATACGCACAAATTTGTTTCATCAATAATCCTTTTCCTGAACACGAATCTCACGAATCTGACGAATCGAACTTGAATAGTCCTTAAATCAAAACTTAAATCTTTCATGGGCTATTCATAAAAATTCACATCGAAAAACACGAAAGAAACGAAAATCCTCTGAACGCAGAGGCCGCAGAGGAGCAGAGGCTAAGGGACAAGCTGTCTCCTTTGGAGGAAACGAAGGAGAACAAAAGGCTTCGCAAACGTTTGTTCTCTGGTGAGAACGCAAAGATTCACGTTCTGTTGGAGCCTCTGCGTCCTTTGCAGACAGCGAAGACCCGCGTAGCGCTTTGATGGCCTTCGTTTACAGAATAGATATTTTTCGCTCCTTTGCGTCCTCTGCGTTCTAAATCTAATTTTGTCGATAGGGCATTGTGAATTATCAAAAATGATTTGTATCAAATTATGTGCGCGTGAGGAATTTTTGTTGTTTGTAATTTGCTTTTTCGTAGAAAAGGTGGTAATTTTGCACCCGTTTATAAAAGACCAGAAAGAAATGAAAGAAAACAATAAAAATTAACTCAATAACAAACTAAAACTTTATCAAAACAATGAAACAAAAACTACTCAATTCAATGAAGCTTCGAGCCACCCTGCTCGTAGCGATTTTATGCTCCCTGTTCACGGGGACGGCGTGGGCTGATGATGTGACGTTAACGATTAGCACTTATGCATCGAGCAATAGCTGGACTAATGGTACGGCTTACTCTAGTATTGCCATTAACTCTGATTTATCAGCTACATGCACAACCGGAGGCAATAATGGTAAATATTACAGCTCCAATCAGAGCTGGAGACATTATGAGGGTGATAATGGCTCTGTCATTATTACGACCACCAGTGGAACGCTCAACTCCATTACCTTTAATTATGTTAGTGGTAATAGCGGTGTATTAATCTACAATGACTCAAATGTAATATCGGGAACAGAATGTAGTGACGTCGATGGCGAGACCTCTGTCACATTTACCGTTGGCCATTCTTCCGGAACAAAAAAAGGTAATGTACAAATCACCTCTATTGTAATTAGCTATACTCCTGCTGGTGGCGGTGGCGGCAGCACTACTTATACCGTAACCTACGATGGTAATGGCAACACTTCTGGTGATGTTCCCGAAGACGATAATGAATACGAAGAAAATGAAGAGGTTACCGTTTTGGGACAAGGTACTCTGGCCAAGTTAGGTAATGCGTTCGCTGGCTGGAACACTGAAGATGATGGTACCGGAGACAGCTATGATGAGAACGACACGTTTGAAATTACAGAAAACACCACCCTCTACGCTCAGTGGAGTCCAAAGACCATTTCTACCCTCACCTTCACAGGTACTCCTACTAAGACAGCGTATAATGGTGGCGAGAACTTTAACCCCGCAGGCCTTGAAGTCACAGCCACCTATGACGATGCTTCAGAGGAGGATGTCACAACCGCTGTCGCTTGGACTCCCTCTCCGCTCACCTCTGGCACTACCCAAGTTACGGGTACATTCATGGGTAAGACCATCACTGTTACTGGCCTTACTGTTACCGCCGCTCCCGGCTCTGCAGAAGACCCCTATACCGTGGCTGAAGCAATATATGCCATTGACAACAGTGGTAACGTGTCCGATGTATATGTTGCTGGTATCGTCTCACAGGTTGACAGTTATAATAGTACTTACAACTCTATCACTTATTGGATTTCCGATGACGGTACAACGACGAACCAGTTCGAAGTTTATGGCGGACTGAGTTTCGACGGTGGAACAGCATTCTCTTCAAAAGATGACATTCAAGTTGGAGATGTTGTCGTTGTAAAGGGTAATATTACCTATTATGCAAAGAATAGCGTTTACGAATTTTCGCAGAATAATCATCTTGTCAGCCAAAAGCTGGTGGCTCCTACGTTCTATCCCGCAGCAGGTGCTGTTGGCTCAGGTACAGAGCTGACAATCACTGACAACCATCCGGGTTCCACCATCTATTACACTACCGACGGCAGCACACCGACCACGAGCAGCACAGCTTACAATCCCAGCAGCAAGCCGACCATTACAGCTGCCACGACTTTCAAGGCCATTGCCGTGAAGACAGGGGACACTAATGACAATTTTGTTAATAGTGATGACGCTTCGGCATCCTACACGCTTCTGACTCCTGCGGAAACACCCGTGATAACCCTTGCCGGAGGCACTTATTCTTCAACGCAATCGACCACCATCACCTGTGAAACCGCGGGTGCTACCATCTATTACACTACCGACGGCACTGCTCCTACCACGAGCAGCACTGAATACTCTGGTGCCATCAGCATCAATGAGAGCATGACCATCAAGGCCATCGCTGCCAAGGACGGTATGGCCAACAGCGCTGTGGCTACGGCTACTTACACCATCAGTATTCCCGCCATCAACGCCGCAAACGTGAATATCACTTGCGAAGATACTGAGGGTAGCATAGCTTACACTATCACGAATCCTGACGGAGGCGCTTTGACCGCTGAAATAACTGGAGGCAACTCAGGTAGTTGGCTTACACTTGGTGCAGTAAGTGCAAGCGCTGTCGCCTTCACATGTACAACCAATAGCGACGAAGTTAATGCCCGCACAACAACTGTAACGCTGACTTATACCTACGACACGGACAAGACCGTGACCAAGGACGTTACCGTCACACAGGCCAAGCACGAAGAAGTCATTGCTCCTGCTGTCGCTGGTGTGGGTGCTTTCGTGAAGGTGACAGATAATGATGACATCACTAACGGCACTTACCTCATCGTCTATGAGGGCGACGCAACTCATGACGCTGTTGCCTTCGACGGTTCACTGACAACACTGGATGCAGCCAAGAATACCATCAAAGTCAATATCATTGACGACAAGATTGAATCCAGTGCTGCCACAGCTGCTGCTACTTTCGAAATCAGACCTGAAAGCGGAACTATTAAGAGTAAGTCTAACAAATACATTGGCAACACAAGTAATTCTAACGCTCTCACAGCAAGCGACAGCGAGCTGACAAATACTTTCGATATCCCGACTGAGAGCAATACAAATAATAATGTTGATATCGTCAGCAGTGGCGGAGCATATTTACGTTACAATAAATCAAGTGGTCAGGAACGTTTCCGCTACTTTAAGTCGGGAACCTATTCAAGTCAGCAGGCTATCGCCCTCTACAAGTACGATGCTACAGAGACTCCGTTTGCGACAGCCAAGCTCAACTCAGAGGGCTATGCTACCTTCTCCAGTGCAGCTAAGATTGACCTGAGCAGCACATCGGGCTTCACCGCTTGGCAGATTACAGGCATCAGCGGCGAGACAATCACCTTTGGTAAAGTAACTTCTGTGGTTCCTGTAGGAACAGGTCTGCTGCTCTGGGGTAATGCAAACGAAGTTGTAGAACTCACTGTTACCGACGATGCTGCATTTGCCCTTTCTTCCAACTGGCTCGTAGGTACTCCTACAGCTACTGATGTCGCAGAAGGTGAGGCTTATGGCCTCTCTGGTGATAAGTTCGTGGTGAACAATGCTGATGGAAAAATTCCTGCAGGTAGAGCTTATCTGCCAGCCGCAAGCATTCCCAACGAAGTCAAGTCCTTCACCTTCGTCTTCGAGGATACAGAGACAGGCATCACTGAGACCCGCACCGCAACGCGTGGTGAGGTGGAAGCTATCTTCAACCTTGCTGGTCAGCGCCTGAGCAAGATGCAGAAGGGCATCAATATTGTGAACGGCAAGAAGGTATTGGTAAAGTAAAAGACCCACCCCCGCCCCCTCCCGTAAGGGAGGGGAGTAGGGAAGGGGAATATAATAGTAACTAAAAAAAATGACCCTATAAACTCTCAAGCGCTAGCTGCTCCCCTCCCTGACGGGAGGGGTATGGAGGTGGGTCTTCAAATTATGAAAAAGACATATATTATTCCTACAACAGAGATGGTGGCAGTGCAGCAGCAGAGCGTGATTGCTGCTAGCCCGGCGGTCAATATAGACAAAACTTCTGCTGGTATTCGTCCTGAAGACTTTGAAGTCAAGGGTGACCGCGGCAGCCGCGAGTCCTACAACGTCTGGAACGACGACTGGAGCAAGTAAGCGCACCAAAGGTGCGGTTGGAGCGCTAAAGCGCGGTTAAGGGTTCATGGTTAAAGGTTAAGACTAAGAAATCTCCGCCGAAGGCAATCCAAACTTATATCATATGATGACAGCAGCTACAGCCAAGAGACTGTAGCTGCTGTTTTTTTACCACAGATTCCGCAGATTCAACAGATTCTTATAGAATGAACACAAATTACACGATTTTTTCTCAAACACAAATTACCACGAATTACCCATTAATTTCTCATTAATTATTCCGGTCGGGGCGTCATTCCTTTCTCCGAGGGCGTGGAAAGAACGTTGTATTAACGAAGATTGACGATTAGATTGACGGTTATTTTCGTCTAAATAAGGAATAAGCATTAACGGATATTTTCGGGGTTTTCGTTATTTTCGATATTTTCGGAATAAAAGACATTCTTGGATAATTTGTTTCCAAGATAAATTAAAAAAGAAGGAACTCTTCTGCTTGTTTGGAGGAAATGTTGTACCTTTGCAGCCACTATGAAGAAGTTTGTTTACACGCTCATTGCGGCGATGGTAACGGTATGTGCCTTTGCCGTCGCTCCTAACAGCTCAGGAACCTACTACCAGAACGCCAATGGCAAGAAAGGCTCTGCCCTGAAGACAGCCATGTGCGGAATCATTTATAACCGCACTGAGAAGACGTATAACTACTTGTGGACAGCTTTCCAGACCACCGATGTGCGCAGCGATGGCAAGATATGGGATATGTACTCCAGTATCACCAACTACACGCCAGGTGGTAGCGCGCAGGGAGCCAATTACTCAAAAGAGGGCGACAGCTACAACCGCGAGCACTCGTTCCCTCAGAGCTGGTTCAACAGCAATGCTCCTATGTACACTGACCTGCACCATATTTATCCAACGGACGGCTTCGTCAACAGCAAGCGCAGCAATTTCCCCTTTGGCGAGACAACGGGAAACAAGTATAAATCTTCTGGTAGTTTCAGCAAGCTTGGTGCTTGTTCCCTCAGTGGCTACTCAGGCACGGTTTTTGAGCCGGCTGATGAGTATAAGGGTGACTTCGCGCGTACCTATTTCTATATGGTGACTTGCTACGAGGAGAAGCTGGCGGATTGGTATGCCGGTAATGCTGACGGCGTGCGAGCCACTATCGACGGCTCTACTTATCCTGGCCTCCAGATTTGGCAACTGAATATGCTGTTGAAGTGGGCGAAGAATGATCCCGTGAGCCAAAAGGAGATAGACCGCAACAATGCTGTCTATGGAATCCAGAACAACCGCAACCCCTTCATCGATTATCCTGGCCTGGAGCAGTATATCTGGGGCAGCAAGAAAGATGATACTTTCAGCTACAATAACTACGTAGTGCCCACCGAGTATAGCACGGAGTACAATGAGGGTAGTGGCAGCGGAAGCGGCGGCGGAGGTAGTGGCAGCGGAACAGGAGAAGATAAGACTATTACTTTGACTTACGATTCGTTTGGCTTGACAACAACCTATGCAGTGAAAACGGCTACCGTTGATAGCTATGGCTTCACAGTAAATCAGGGGTATAAGGGAACAGGTGATGTTATTCAGATGAATAGCAGTAAAGGTAGTGGAATACTATATAACACAACCGCAATTCCAGGATTGACATCCATAACGGTCAATGTGTCTTCTGGCAATAAGACTTATACTATTACAACAGGCACAGCACAGAATCCCACAGCCAATAGTCAGACAGGAACAACGGGAGGGACATATAATGCTGTTAATGGAGATTCATATTTCCAGTTAAGTGTTTCAGGTGCATCCTATTTCTCATCGATAGTCATCACTTATAATGATTCTGGCAGCGGCAGCACTGCCACCGATCCGACCTTCAGCGGGCTCGCAGACCTCAACGTTGACTATGGCTCTACGTTGACCCTGACTCAGGGAACGGCAGGAACGGAGAACATTGTAACGGACGGTACGGTGACATTAGAAAGTTCGAACGAGGCTGTAGTCACTGTCGATGGGCTCACGATCACTCCCGTTGCAGTTGGCACAGCTATTATCACCATCAACGCTGCCGCCAGCGAGAACTACAACGCAGGTAGCACGATGGCTGAGATAACAGTCAATGCACCAGAAGGGCAGGAGGCTGCGCCTTCGACTGGAGGAGAAACGAACATCCTGCTTTTTGGCGAGAGCTTTGGGGTCAACAACACTGATAAAGCCCGTGACTGGAATGACAGCTACAGCGTGAAGTCTGGCATCGAAGCCGTTTATTCTGGTATATCAGGTTACACCTCTGTTAATGCTCGACAAGGAAAGGATGGGACTGGCACAAGCGGTTCTGGATTAAATCAAAAAACATCAGGAACCGATGCCTCCATCATCATAGGGCCTCTAAATGTAGCAGATTATTCCAACATGAACCTGACTTATCAATGGAAAGCGGGTTCCATCAGCGGCACATACACCACTACGGCCTATTATGCAACAAGTTCTACAGGCTCATACACCGAACTGACGGGGAGTGGGACAGGAGCTACCACCTTCGTTGAACGTTCGTATTCTTTGCCTGCTGCGGCTCAGGGTTCCACATTGTATCTGAAGATTGTCTGGAATACCTCCAACACGGGTGCTGTCATCGACGAGGTTCAGCTAAGAGGCTCTTCCTCGGGTTCTCCCGCTCCAATCTCTGTCACTACAACAGGCGGATATGCTACCTATTGCTATCAGTATCCTCTTGACCTTGATGGTATCAGTGGCGCTAAAGCATACATTGTGAACGCCATAGATACAGATAATAATAAGTTGACGTTGACACAGATTACTGGCACCATCAAGGGCGGCGTGCCCTTTGTCCTGAAGGCAGACGGCGCAGACGATACCTTTACGATACCCCTTGCAGCATCATCTACAAATGTGCCCGATGGAAACCTCCTAGTGGGAACGCTTGCTCCCACCTTTGTAGCTCAGACGAATGGTGATTACACTCATTTTGCCTATAGCAAGAGCAATGGGTGCTTCGTGAAACTCGGAGACTCAGGCAACACCGTACCTGCCAACCGTGCATATTTGCCCATCAACCTTGGAAGTGGAAACTTGGTCAAGGCCTTCAGCATCGTATTCGAGGAAACTGACGGAGTCAGGGAAATGGACAATGGAGAATTCACAATTCAAAATTCACAATTCACAATTATCCACAACCTGGCTGGGCAGCGCATCAACAATTCACAATTAACAATTAACAGTTCACAATTAACAATGAACAATGGACAATTGCGCAAGGGAATTTATATTGTGAATGGCAAGAAGGTACTCGTGAAGTAAGCTTATCCATTTTACCATTGAGCGGTTATGCAAGTGATCCAATTTATTTGATGATGACTTTCTTGCCGTTGTTCACATACACGCCATTCGGGAGTGCATGACGAGCGGGCTCTCCGACGCGGCGGCCGCTGAGGTCGTACCATACGCCAGCCTCATTATCAATTGTCAATTTTCCATTATCAATTGTCCTGATTCCCGTCTCATCCTCGCCGAAGCGGAGCACGAACTTCTTGATACCGTTGGCATCCAGCTCGCTGGCGGTGATGCCGTTGAGCAGAAAGGAAGCGTGGAAAGCTCCGATGCTGGCGCCTGCGCGCGGGTAGTAGAGATTGTTGTTGCGGCCCAGAAAGAGGACGCTTTTGTTGTCGGCATCGAAGCCCTGATAGGCATAGCTTCCGCGAAAGCTGACGGCGTTGTCTGCGCTCGTGGCGCTCTGGTCGGCAGGGTCTTCGTTGCAGATGTTGACGTTGTTGAAGACGGGGTTGACGATGTCTGACGCGGGCGAGTCCCACTTGACAATGTAGGCGTGGCCGGCTTCAATCATGGATGCGGGTACGAAATCAAGCGTGAGGGTGTAGGTGGAGGGCTCGTAGCCTGTCGTGCATGCTTCGCTATTGCCCAGCTCCATCAGCGTTGCGCCCGACAGCGGCGTACTAGTGAGGTTCGACACGTTGAAGGGCAGGCAGAGCGTGTTCCAGTCGCCGTCGCGATAAAGTGTGTAGCCGCTGAGGGTGACGTTGCGCGTCTGGGTGTTAGCGTCAGAGATGGCGGCGGTGTTGTCCTGGTCTGCATAGAGCGTCAGGGAGAGCTCATCCACACCGTTGTAGATATAGACGGACGAGGCTGCGAGGTTGAGTGTCAGCGGTTGGTCAATGTCAATGGGCGTGCCGATGGCAAGTCCGCTGAGGGCGCTCTGCGTGAAGGCGTCGGCCAGCGTGATGCTGGTGTGGATGTATGCGGGGATGTCGAGGGCCTCGCGCAGGGTGGTCGTGAAGGTCTGTGCGGAGGCTGAGGGATTGCGGAGGGCCAATGTGGCTTTCCTGCCGTTCCAGGATGCCCAACCATAGACGTTGGCACGGCTGCCGTCCCACGGGTTTCCTCCTACCCAATGCACGTCGGGCAACACATCCTCTTGTGCCTTCTGCCAGCGTATGCACTCGGCCAGGTCGCCCCATAGTGCACCGCCATTGATGCTGTTCATCAGGGCGAAGTCGGCATAGACCTCCACCAGTTCGCTGCCGCAGGCAAAGGCGCAACGCATCTCGCGGAGAACATCGTTGTAGTTACGGCTCATGTTGGCTACACCGCCACCGTAGTTGGAGAGGATGAAGCCGTGGGTCATCATGGCATTGATGGGGCAGAGCGGTGAATTCTGCACGTAGTTCTGATAGACGAGGCGGTCGCGGTAGGTAATCCACTGCTCGCGCGTGTTGCCCTGGTTGCCGGCGGTGCCCCAGTCGTTCTCCTGACGCCATACGGCATCGCTCACCTGGAACCAGAAGGGCGAGGCCCATGTGCCCACGGTGGTGTTGAAGAACACGTCGGGCTTTACCTTGCGGAGCTCCTGCTCGATAGCGATGATACCTTCGGCATTTTCTTCGCCCGTGGCTCCTGGATCAGGTCCTACGGAGCTGAACTGAGCGCTGATCCCGTCGAACTTGAAGAAGTTGAAGTGGTAGTTGTTGAGCATAAAGCTGGTGCGGTTGAGGAATACCTCGTAGTAGGCGGGGTTGGAGAGTTGCATTCCACCTTGCGAGCTCCAGTAGTTGCGGCGGTAGTTGCCGCTGGTGCCGTAACCGCCCACGGGACCGAGCCAAGCACCAATCTGAGAGTTCATGGCCCATGCCTTATCGCTCAGCGGCTGGAAGCCATTGGGGAAGTTGGGGTTGAACTCCCAAGTGCCGTACTCATCCCATCCGTCGTCCCACATGAATGAGCCGATACCCACGCCGTAGGCGTCGTAGAGGTGAGTTTTCCACTGGTCGAGTACTTCGTCACATTGTGCCTCTGTGAAGTTACCGCTGTAGTCGGCACTGTTGTTGCGGTCGATATTCAGTTCAAACCATGAGTTGTACATCGGGAACGCACGCCAAGGCACGGCACGCTCGCGCTCGCTGTAGCAGAGGAAGGAGCGGCGGGCCTGACCCTGGGCAATGAGGCCCACGACGGCTCCGACCTTCCAGGTCTTGCCGGCTGCCAAGGTTGTCTGGCGGCTCCATTCGCCCTTGAACTCCGTCTGTGTGGGAGCGGGCAGGTGCAGGTAGTCGTGCTTCTCGTAGCTGAGGTTGATGTTGCCCGACGAGGTGTTGTCCGAGCCGTCGGAGTTGAGGACAACAAAGTAGCGGATGGTGTAGCTGCCGGCAGCAGGAACCGTGAAGGTGTAGGTGTTGTCGGTCTTGGCCGTGCCGGAGAAGCCTTTGTGGTAGTCGCCGACCACCACGTTCTCGTCGCTGTCGATGAGACCCACACCGGCGATGGTAAGGCCGTGCCAGCCAGAGGCATAAAGATACGTTGCAGAGAAGGTGCCGCCTGCGCGGTTGAAGCGAACGGTCTTCTCCATCACTTTGATGCGGTCTGAGGTATAGCCCAGCTCATTGATGCGCGAAGGCACAGAGGCCGGGGCGCTCCACGAACTGGTATCCCATGCGTCGGTGCGCGTTCCGCCAGCTGCCAGCAATGGGTAACCAGTGGAGAAGGTGATGGCGATATTGCCTGACGAAGTGATGGTCTCAGTTTTCGTCTCGCAGAGATAGCGCAGCGTGTAGCTGCCTGCAGCGGGCACAGTGAACGTGTAGGTGTTGTTGCTATGTGCGCCGCCCGTGTAGCCGATGTGATAGTCGGAGGCCACCACGGTGCCGCCATCCAGCAGGTCCACACCCACGATGTTCAGGCGGTGGCTGCCACCGGAATAGGTGAGGGTGGCGGAGAGTATGCCGCCGGAGACGAAGTTCACAGCCTTCTCTTTCTTCACCACATTGGAGGTCGTGAATGCGCTGTTGAGGTTTGTGACACCCGCAGGAACTGCAGACACGGCACTCCAGGAGCTGGAGGTCCACGAGTCTTTCAGGCTCGTGTCGTCTTCGCCCTCGATGGTGGGCAGGACATTAGCGTCCATGTTCCCGTCGAAGACGAGCTCAGGCGCAATAATGTCGCAGCTCCACGTGATGCTGCCGTTGCTGTTGAACGAACTTTGGGCATCCGTCACAGTGTCGCGGAAGTAGCGCACGAGATAAAAGCCGGCCTCGGGGATATTGAGTGTATAGACGTTGTTGGACTTTGCGCCACCCGTGTAGCCTTTGTGGTAGTCGCTGGCCACCACGGTGCCGCTGAGGTTCACCACGTCCACACCGGCGATGTCCAGGCGATGGTTGCCGCTGGTATATTGGAAGGTCACGGTCTGTGTGCCGCCTTCGAGGATGGCCAGATAGCCTTGTACGCCCGTGACATCACCAACGTTGAAGCCGAGGTTGAAGATGCCCTGCGGCGTGTCGGAACCGGGTTCCCACGAGAAGGTGGAACCCGTCCAACTGCTGTAGTTGAAAGCCGTAGCGCTCATGGCGCCCACGATGCTGTTCTTGCCCATCGGAGTTTCCAAACCTGCAAAGATCTTGTCGCTGGCGATGACAGCGCCGCGCGTGTTGCCCACTACGGCGGGAGCCTGTGCGTCGCCGTTGTTCAACGTGTAGTGCATGGGGATAATGGCGTTCATGGCCACATCAGCCACGGCCGTCAGCTCCAGCTCGGTGCGCAGGTAGTGGGAGCCGTCGCGCAGCACGGCACGCCAAGTCAGTTGCAGGTCGCTGCTGGTGTAAGTAGCTTCCAGGGCCTTTCCGGGCAGCTTCAGCGAAGCCTTGGCAGCAGTGGCGTCGGGCGTAAGCGTGACAAGCTGAACCCCGTTCAGCGTCATAGCAGAGGAAGCAATCTCTGTGCCATTGCCCAAACGGATGCTGAAAAGGTCGTCTGCGGGCAACAGTCCCAGCGCATCGCAGCCGCCGAAGGTCAGCTTGCCGTCGGCTTGGATGAACGTGGCCGACAGCAGGTTGTTGGCCAGCGTGTAAGTGTCACCGCTCTGGGATGAGGTTGCTGTTCCAGCCTGTTGAGCCTGTGGGAAGATGACTTTCTGAGCCCCTGCCGTTAGCGACAGCACGAACACCAATGTCAGTAGAAACAGTTTCTTCATATTGGATAAAGCTTTAATGGATAACCACCTAATGATGAATTTGCACGCGTGCGCGCACACACGATTTTGGGGTAAAAGTACAGCTTTTATTTCAAATACCTACAATAAAATTGTGAAAAATGGATTGTGCATCCTTATTTCGCTGTATAATAAGTGTCTTATCGTGTACCTTTCTCCAAGTGACTACACAAAAAAAAGGCCGTGTCCGATTGGACACAGCCCCTTACTAATCATTTTTCAAGGAATGAGATTACTTCAGCTCAGCGAGGTACTTGATGGTGCGAACCATCTGGCTGGTGTAGCTGTTCTCGTTGTCGTACCAAGCAACAACCTGAACGAGGGAGTTGCCGTCGCCCA
>JAEEGL012511857.1_pt1 | contig 17368 bp, 13 predicted proteins | sample 9134231 | NCBI WGS metagenome assembly JAEEGL01 (sample SAMN16246548, study PRJNA631951) | gut metagenome | biome: gut microbiome; feature: rumen; material: fiber-attached | host: Bos | place: Iran: Karaj | collected 2018-10
GTTAATAATTCAGTATTACTTGAAACTGCAAGAAGTGGTATTTGGTATACTAATGATATAACTTTTAAGGATTCAATGATTGAAGCTCCTAAAACATTTAGAAGAAGCAGTAATATTAATCTTTATAATACTGATATGCCTATTGCTGATGAAACATTATGGAATTGTAATAATATAGTTATGGAAAATGTTAGAGCAAAGGGTAATTATTTCGCAATGAATTCAACTAATATTAAGGCAGTGAATTTTAACCTTAATGGTAATTACGCATTTGATGGTGCATCTAATATTGAAATAGAAAATGCTTATTTAATTTCAAAGGATTCATTTTGGAATTGTAAGAACGTTGTAATTAAAAATTCAACTATTATTGGTGAATATATTGGTTGGAATAGTGAAGATGTAACTTTAATTAACTGTACAATTGATTCTAACCAAGGATTTTGTTATATGAAGAATTTAAAGCTTATCAATTGTAAGCTTTTAAACACAGATTTAGCATTTGAATTTGTATCAAATGTTAAAGCTACAGTTTTATCTAAAATTGATTCTGTAAAGAATCCTATTTCAGGTGAAATTACAGCCTATAAAATAGATGAATTAATTATGGATGAAACATTAATTGATCCATCTAAGACAACAATTAAGATTGGGGAGTAATTATGAAATATAATTTTGATAATCTACCTAGTAGATTTAATATTAATTCATTAAAATGGGATGTTAAAAATAATGAATTACCAATGTGGGTAGCTGATATGGATTTTGAGGTTGCTCCAAAGATCAAAGAAGCTTTATTAGAAAGAGTTAATAAAGGTACTTTTGGTTATAGTATTTGTGGTGATGAATTTTATGATTCATTCATTAATTTTATGGAATTAAGACATAATATTAAATATAAAAAGGAAGATATTATTATGTCAACTGGGGCAGTACCTGCAATATCATCTATGGTAAGAAAGCTTACTACTCCAGCTGAAAAGGTAGTATTAATGACACCTGTATATAATATATTCTTTAATAGTATTTTTAATAATGGTAGATATATTTATGAATCACCTTTAATTTATAATAGAGATAATCAAGAATATTCAATTGATTTTAAGGATTTAGAGGATAAATTAAGTGATAATCAAACAACACTTTTAATTCTTTGTAATCCGCATAATCCAGTTGGTAAAATTTGGTCAAAAGAAGAATTATTAAAAATTATAGAGCTTGCAAGAAAATATAATGTAACTATTATATCTGATGAATTACATTGTGATATTGTAAGACCAGGATTAAAATATAATCCTATATTATCTCTTGCAAAAGAAGATGATAATGTTATTGCAATTATGTCTGCATCTAAATGCTTTAACCTTGCAGGATTACAGGCAGCATATGTAGTATGTCCTAATAAGAATCTAAATTGGAAGGTTAAAAGAGGACTTAATACAGATGAGGTTGCAGAAGGTAATGCATTTTATAATGATGCATTCGTTGCTGCATTTAATTCAATTGATTGGTTAGATGAAGTAAATGCTTATATTGAATTAAATAAAAGATATGCATATGAATTCTTATCTAAAATACCAGGTGTTAAGGTAATTAAGGGGGATGCAACATATCTTTTATGGGTAGATATAAAAGATATTACTAATGATTCATTAAAATTTACTACATTCTTAAGAGAAAAGACAGGATTATATATTACAGAAGGAATAGAATATGGTAATACTGGTGAAGGATTTGTAAGAATTAATCTTGCAACATCTCTAAGTAATGTAATTGATGGTATGAATAGATTTAAGATGGGTATTAAATTATTTAAATAAGGAAAAGAGGTAGAAAATTATCTTTCTACCTCTTTTATTTCGCCTTCCTTCATATCACCTAATTCGTATTTACCAATTTTGATTCTTTTTAAATTAGTAACTCTATTACCATTTAATTTAGTAATATGTCTTATTTCATGATATACACCCTCATTTAATATTAATTTTAAGGTGTTTTTATTTATAACTTCATAATATATCTTAGATGTTTTTCTACCTCTTATAATATATTCCTTATCAAATCCAGATAGGAATGAATCATTTATTTCCTTTTCAAATTCAACTATATATGTTTTCTTATAATCATCAGATGTTTGTATAGTATTAATGAAATCTCCATCATTACTTAGTATCATTAAACCAAAGCTTTCTTTATCTAGTCTACCTGCAACCATTACCTTTAAATCTATATTAATATTTTTGATATAGCTTTCTTTTTTATCTGAAATGGTTGATTCTATACCTTTTGGCTTATAATACAAAAAATAATGAAATTTAGGCATTAAAATCCTTTTATTATCAACTAAGATAATATCATCCTCATTAATAATTGATGTAATATTTAAAATCTTACCATTTACTGTTATTAACTTTTTTTCGTTTAAAGCATTCATTTCACTTTTAGTATATCCATTTAGCTTTATTAATTTATATAATCTCAAGTTAATCACCATTACATATTTTACCATAAAGTGATGTTTGACAAATACCCTATGGGGGTATATAATCAAATTAGAAAGAAGTGATAAATATGTCGTGTGAACATTGTAGTGAAAAGAAAACAATTAGAAAAGAAGAAGATAAGAAAAAGCTTATTTCAAGAATTAATAGACTAAAAGGTCAAATGGATGGAATAAGAAAAATGATTGAGGATGATAGGTATTGTGGTGATGTATTAATCCAGCTTGCGGCTATATCTGCATCTTTAAAATCATTATCTTCAGTTATATTTGAAAATCACATGCATTCATGTGTTTTAAAAAGTATTAAGGAAGGAGACGATTCATCAATTGATGAAATTGTTGAATTGTTTAAGAAGTTCTCATGAAAAAAGAAAAATTTAATGTAGAAGGAATGACTTGTGCGGCATGCCAAATGCATGTTACAAAGGCTGTTTCAAAGCTTGATGGTGTAAGTGAATGTAATGTTAATTTATTAACTAAATCTATGGAGGTTACATTTGATGAAGGTGAAACATCTATAGATAATATTAATAAAGCTGTAAGTAATGCAGGATATAAATCAAGCTTACAATCAAATAATAAAAATATTAATGATTTAGAAGCAAGAAGAAGTAATTTAGAGGATCATGAAACAAAAGTAATATTTAAAAGATTAATTATATCTTTAGTATTATTAATCCCTTTATTTTATTTATCAATGGGATTTATGATGAACTGGCCAATTGGTTTTTTGAAGGATAATACAATTGCGTTAGGTTTAATATTAATGATTCTATCGTCAATCATTATGATTGTTAATAAGAATTTCTTTACCAATGGATTTAAGGCATTAATTCATCTAAATCCTAATATGGATACATTAGTTGCCTTAGGTAGTATGGTTGCATATATATATTCAATAGTTATTATGTTTATTATGAGCTATTATGCAACAATAGGCATGGATATGGAATTATTAATGAAATATTCAATGAACCTAACTTTTGAAACTGCAGGTATGATACCAACATTAATTACTATTGGTAAATGCTTAGAATCTTATTCAAAGGGTAAGACTACTAATGCGTTAAAGGCATTAATGGACCTATCTCCAAAAGAAGCTCATGTAATAAGAGGAGATGTTGAGTTAACAATTAACGCAAATGATGTTTTAGTAGATGATATATTTATTGTAAGACCAGGTGAAAAAATACCTGTTGATGGTATTGTAATTGAGGGAATATCTAGTGTTGATGAAGCAATGCTTACAGGTGAATCATTACCTGTTGACAAGGTAGAGGGAAGCTATTGCTATTCAGGTACTATTAATCAAAATGGTACTATTAAATGCAAGGCTTTAAAGGTAGGTAATGATACATCCTTAAATCAGATAATTAAGATGGTTGAGGATGCAAACCAAACTAAAGCACCTATATCCAAGATTGCTGATAAGGTAGCTGGAGTATTTGTGCCAATTGTAATTGTATTATCAATAATTGTATTTATATTATGGATGACTCTAGGTAATAGCTTTGCAAATTCTTTAGGCAATATGCCAATTACTTACGCACTAGAGCGTGCAATTTCCGTTCTTGTAATATCTTGCCCTTGTGCATTAGGACTTGCAACTCCTGTTGCAATAATGGTTGCATCAGGTAAGGGGGCTAAATCAGGTATATTATTTAAAAATGCTATTACACTAGAAGAAACTGGTAAAACAGATATTATTGTTTTAGATAAAACAGGAACTATTACAAAGGGTGAGCCTAATGTTTGTGATGTTATTCCTTTTGATATTACAAAAGAAGAATTACTAAAGCTTGCAATATCACTTGAGGGATTATCATCACATCCACTTGCAAAAGCAATTACTAAATATTGTGAAGAAAAAAATATAGAGTCATATGAGGTTAAAAACTTTGATACATTAATTGGTAAGGGCGTTAGTGCAGAAATTAATAATAAGAAGATTTATGGACTTAATTTAAAGGCTGCAAATAATTATGTTGATACATCAAGTATTGTAGAAATATCAGATAGCCTATCTAATGAAGGCAAAACTCCAATGATATTTATTTATGATAATAAATTAATTGGTGTAATAGCTGTTGCAGATATTATAAAAGAGGATTCAATTAAAGCAATAAGTGAAATTAAGAGTCTAGGTATTACAACAGTTATGCTTACAGGAGATAATAATAAAACTGCAAAATATATTGCAGATAAGGTAGGAATAGAATATTTTGTTTCTGATGTATTACCTGAAGGTAAAAAGGATGTAATTGAAAAATTAAAGTCTTTAGGTAAGGTTACAATGATTGGAGACGGTATTAACGATGCAGTTGCATTAACTACTGCAGATATTGGTATTGCAATAGGTAAAGGCAGTGATGTTGCAATAGATTCTGCATCAATTGTATTAGTTAAATCAAGCCTACTTGATGCAGCAGCATCAATAAGATTATCACGTCAGGCCTTAATAAATATTAAAGAAAATTTATTCTGGGCATTTTTCTATAATTTAATAATGATTCCTATTGCTGCAGGTGCATTTGCAAGATCAGGTGTAGAATTCTTAGCTCATATGAAGCCTTGGTATGGTGCTTTAGCTATGTCTTTATCTTCATTCTTTGTTGTAATGAATGCATTAAGATTAAATCTATTTAATCCATATAAAAAGAAGAAGGCTAAGCCATATATGAAGCTTGATAGTGAATTTATGAAATCACTAAATAATGAAAGTAAAAAAATAGAATCAATTGATGTAAAAGAAATATCAAATAATAATTATAATGCTATAATAGATATTGAAGGTATGATGTGTGAGATGTGCGTTAAGCATGTTAAGGAAGCATTAGAATCAATTGATGGTGTATCTAATGTAAATGTTTCACTTGAGGATAATAATGCAAAGGTATTATTAAATGATAATGTATCAGCTGAAACTATTATTGATACTATTTCAAAAGAGGATTATAAAGTAATAAATATAAAAAGAAAGGAAGAAAAATAAAATGACAACAACTGTAATTAATGTAAATGGTATGAAGTGCATGCACTGCAAGAAGAGAGTAGAGGATGCTTGTATGTCAGTACAAGGAGTATTAAATGCAAGTGCATCATTAGAAGGAAGTAATGTTACAATTGATCATAACAATGCTGATATTAGCTTAATTAAAAAGGCAATTATCAAAGCTGGATATGATGCTGAATAATATATGAGAGTGGTTTTAACCACTCTTTTATTTTTTATAAGTTTTTTTACCTTGAAAAAACTTATAAAAATGTTAAAATTATAGTGTTTGTTTTTGGGTTTGATTTATTGGAGGTAATTATGGAAAATATTAGTATTCTATTTGCTCAAGAAACAACTACAACTGATGTTACAACAACAGCTATAGAAGAAGCATCAAAGGCTCCTTTTTCATGGAGTGAGGTATGGACAGAGGTTGTTAAATGGGCAACTACTACAGGTATTAAGATTCTTATTGCATTATTTATTTTAATTATAAGCTTTAAGGTTATTAATGTAGTATGTAAGAAAATAACAAAGAGATTAAATAAAAAGAACGCAGATGCAACTCTATCTAAGGTTTTAGTTTCATTTTTAAGAATAATGCTTAAAATATTAGTTGCAGTATGCTTAATTGGATACTTAGGATTTGAATTAACTGCAATATCTGCAGTAATTGCATCAGTAGGTGTAGGATTATCTTTAGCATTACAAGGAACATTATCAAATTTTGCCGCAGGTGTAATTATTGTTGTTATGAGACCATTTAAGCTAGGTGATTTTATTACATCTAATGGTCAAAGTGGTACTGTTGAGGATATAAGATTATATTATACAACAATTGTTACAACAGATAATAAGGTTGTATATATTCCAAATAATACATTAGCTAATAATGTAATTGTAAACGTATCTGTAAAGGATTTAAGAAGATGCGATCTTGTTGTATCTGTATCTTATGATACTAACCTAGAATTCGCTAAGAATATCATTAAGCAAGTATGTAATTCAACAGAATTAGCATTAAAAGAACCAGCAGAACCATTCTGTGAAATCTCAACATATGCTTCTTCAAGCATTGATTTTACAGTAAGATGCTGGTGTAATAGAAGTGATTATTGGAAGCTTTATTTCTACTTAATGAAGGAAATTAAATTAGCACTTGATGATAATGGTATTGAAATTCCATTTAATCAGTTAGATGTACATGTAAAGAATGATTAATAAAGAAGGCTTTTGCCTTCTTTTTTTCTCTTTTTATAGTATAATTAGAAATGTACATTGATAATTAATATTTTATGATTTTTAAAAATGAATTAGAATTAGTATCTAAGATGCTAAATATAAAATTACCTAAGCTTATTTACAATGAGGAAATGGCATTTTCATATGTTCCAATGCTAGATGTTATTTTTTATTGTAGGAGAGATTATAATGAAGCATTATTTCTTTTTATACATGAGCTAAGACATAAATATCAATTCATATATAAAAAGAATATAGTAAAGGATAAATATTATTTATTATCCTATCATGAGCTTGATGCTTATTCATATGCATACTATATTATTAAAAATATTTTTAAAATTAATTATCATCTAAAATTCCCTCTTTCTATAATAATAAGGGAATATCTAAATCATTATTTTATAAAAGGATTGGTTTAATGGAAGATTTTATTTATGACTTAATAAACGGAATAGGTAAAATTGTATCAAAGGACGGCAGCTTTTATGGTGTCCTTTTTTCTAATGGTGAGATACAATCCATAAGAAAAGAAGATTTAGATATTATAGATAATAGTATAATAAAAACTATTATGGATGGTGATTTTGAAGAATATTTTAATTTCCAATCCTTAGTAAGAGGAGAAGACTATTATAAAAAGGGACAAGTAAGAAATTTCATGATAATAGGTAAATCTATTTCTGGTAGTGTATTAAGTGAGCGTGACTCAATTGCTTACCAATCAACAATAACATTTACCAAAAATGGAATTAGGGCAGTATGTGATTGTCCTGTAGGTACTAGATGTAAGCATTCATCTTCAATCCTATATAAGGTTAAGCATGATTTAGAATATTTATCTAACCTAGATTCATTTGATAATGAAAATATATTATATAAAGAAACTAATAATATAGTTAGATCTAATAATAATCAAATAGATTATCAAAAATTTTATGAATTAAATAAACTAATTAATTATAACGATGATAAATCCTTACAGGATTACTTAAATTATTTATTTGATAATAATATTAATTATTTATATGATGCAATAATAAGAATGGTATTATTTAACGATAACTGTCAATTTATATCACTTGGTACTATTAATGATAAAAAGATGATACCACTATTAAGACAAATAAAAATAATTAAATATAATCTTGCAACAACAAGAAGCCTAAATTCATATAACTATGATATAGATGATATATTTTTTGCATCAATATCATACAATAGATTTGATTATTTAAAATCTTATATATATAATTCTTCAAATACTAATTTTAAAAATTCATTTAGATTCTTAATAGATCATATTAATTGTGATAAGAATTTTATAGAAAATTATTTTAATTATGTTAAAAGATATTATAATCCAAATGATTTTATTGATTTAACAGAAGAATTATATAAAAAGATAAATGATGATTATGTTAAGAAATTAAAAAAGGAGCACCCTGAATTTTCTAAATTAACTAAAGAAGAAATAATGTCTAATAACCCAAGTGAGGCTTTAGATATTATATCTAATTTATCTAACATATTAGAGGCTATATCTATTCTTATAACTGAGGATGAATACTTTTATAATAATTCTAAAAAGAAATATGCCAAAGCATTATTTAATATGTATTTAAGAACTCATGATAGAAGAATACTTTTATTATTTGATAGATATGATGATTTTATTTATTTAAAAGCATTAGTATCAAATGATTTTACAAATATTAGCTATTATGAAAATAATATTAATAATATTTTTGATACATATTTTAATATATCAATTGATAATAAAGATATTGTAAAGGAATATAAGCTTTATTTAGATGATGAATTAATTATTTCTTTAATAAGACATAATGATTCAAAACTTAATATATTAGATGATCCTTATATTAAAAATATTAATTCAAGCTTTATATCATATGTGGTTAATAAAATAGAAGAGGATAAGGATTTTCAAGCTGAGCTTTCTAATGTAAGTGAAAGATTACAAATAACATTAAATAAAGAAAAATATGAAGAATATAGTAAGGCTATTTCTAATTTAGAACAAAATTTAAATAGAGTATATTTAAATGAAAAGATTCATTTATATCCTAAATTAGAAATAACTAGATTAAATAATAGCTATATGTGCTATTTAGAATTAAAAATAGGAAATAGTGAAAATAGATATATTGTTAAATCTATTCCTGAATTAATTAAGAATGTTGATTTATCGCTTGATTATCAATATGGTACTAAATTAAGATTTAATCATGATATTAATAATTTTGATTTAGTATCACAAAATCTACTTGATTTATTATTAAGCATGTATTCAATTTCAGGTACTATTAGATTATTACCTATTCAAGCTTTATTAGCTTCTAAAATAATAGATATTTATAAAGGTTATTATATAAATATTTTATTAAAGGAAGGCTATAGTGAATTATTAAATAATGAATATTTAATTAGTGATGAATATAATGATATTAAGCTTAAGGTAGATAATAATATGAAGCTTATATCAGAATTTAATCGTGATAATACATTATTCTTATCTAATAGGATGTATTATATCAATAATAATACTATTAGTAAGGTTAATTTAGATAGAAATGAATTATCATTAGCTAAATTTGGTCTTAATAATAATGGTATGGATTTATCAATTGTTAAAGAGAAATTTAGTGAAGAGGTTTTAAAAAGATTTAAGAATCAAATTGAAGTATCAGATGATGTTAAAAAGGATTTTAGAATATCAGTTTTAAGAATTGATGCTAAATTTGATATAATATATGATTTTAAACTAATAGTTAAATTATATTTTTATAAGGACGATAAGGAAATATTATATAAAGAGGATTTATCTAGCGTAGATAGAATTCATTTAGAATCATTAATTAATTATTTATTTAACTTAGGATTTGTAATTAGTGATGATAATTCAAAGGAAATGATATTAGATGATGGTGGAATAGTTGTAAGCTTCTTTAAAATGGATTTTAAGGACTTAAAGGAATTATGTAATGTTTATTTATCTGAGGATATAAAAAACAAGAGGCTTTTAAATGTATCATCAGTTTCAATTAATGTTAAATATGAAAATGATATATTTAATGCATTCCTATCTGATAGTACTTATAGCCAAGAGGAATTATATGAAATACTTCGTGCAATAAGACAAAAGAAGAAATATGTGCTATTAAGCGATGATAAGATTGTTGATTTAGATAATGAAGAGGCTAATTTATTATATAGTAATGTTTCTGATTTAGGTATTAATGAGCGAGAGTGCTTTAAGAGTGTAACAGTACCTGTATATAAGGCTTTAGCATCATACGCAAAAGCGAATAATATTAATTTAGATGACTACATTAAAGAAATACATAATGATATTGTTACATTTAAGGATAAAAAAATTAAATTACCTAATGTTAATGCAAATTTAAGAAAATACCAAATAGAAGGATTTAATTTTATGCATATCTTAGATTCTCATAATCTATCAGGTATTTTAGCAGATGATATGGGGCTTGGTAAAACATTAGAAGTAATTACATTATTTTTATCTAATGATAAAGTGAAACCTTCTATTGTAGTATGCCCTAAAACATTAATATTTAACTGGGTTTCTGAGATTGAAAAGTTTGCACCTAACTTAAGGTTTAAAACGATACTAGGTAATAAAAATGAAAGATTAGATATTATTACATCAATCAAAAATGATGAAAAAATAATATATATAACATCTTATGATTCATTAAGAAATGATATTTATTTATATAAAGATATAATGTTTAATTTTATTATTCTAGATGAGGCACAATATATTAAAAATGTATTTGCGCAAAAATCAAAATCAGTAAAAGAGCTTATGGGTAAAACTAGGTTTGCCCTAACAGGTACACCTATTGAAAATAATATTGGTGATTTATGGAGTATATTTGATTTCCTAATGCCAGGATATTTCCCTGAGCTTAATAAATTTATGGCAAGATACCAAAATAATATGGAAGCTTTAAGAAAGGTATCTTCCCCATTTATCCTAAGAAGAACTAAAAAGGAAGTATTAAATGATCTACCTGATAAAATAGAAACTATTATTTCATGTCCTATGTCAAAGTCTCAAAAAATGGCTTATGATGCATATAAGCTTGAGGCAAAGGAGACACTAGATAATGGTGGTTCTGCAATGGATGTATTACCACTTTTAACTAGATTAAGACAAATTTGTATAACACCAACGCTTTTTACAACAAATTATCCATCTGATTCAGGTAAGCTTGATATGTTATATAAAATGATTAATGATTTAATTAATGAAGGACATAAAATATTAATATTTTCAAGCTTCGTTGAAGCATTAAATGTTATTGCAGAGCATTTATCAACTAATTCTATAATGTTTCATATGTTAACTGGTAAAACAGATATTTATAGTAGAAAAGAATACGTTAATGATTTTAATTCTATAAATGATTATAAGGTATTTTTAATATCACTTAAGGCTGGTGGTACAGGATTGAATTTAGTATCTGCAGATACTGTAATACATCTTGATCCATGGTGGAATATATCAGCAGAAAACCAGGCAACTGATAGATGCTATAGAATTGGTCAAACAAGAACTGTTAATGTTTATAAGCTTGTACAAGAGGATTCAGTAGAAGAAAGGATTATAGAGCTTCAAAATACTAAGAAGGATGTAATTGATAAGGTTATTAGTAATGATGATTCATCTATTACATCATTTAGCTTAGATGATATGAGGTTCATTTTAAAATAGTATGGATTTTAATCAAAAGTTAGATAGCTTTTATAAAAATATAGAAAAGCTAGATAGTATTCATGATGAATATGAGGCCGCATTAGATAGTGACCATTATATGGTTAAATTATCTAAAACCTTAGCTGATTCATGTAATCAGTTTATTAAATTTATTGAAATAATGCCTAATAAGGATTTATATTTAGATTCTTTAGTGGATTTTTCATTAAAGAGTATAGATATTTACACTTCACTACCACTAGATACATTAGTTGAAAAAAGTGTATTTAAAAGAAAAAAGAAAATGAAAATATGCTACCAAGATAATAAGGATAAAATTAATAAGGTATTAGATCAAATGGATATAATATCTAAGATGATTGATGAAGCAGTTGCAAAGATTAAATAGGAGATAGCCATCTGGCTATCTTTTTTCTTTATTATTGGTATAGTTTAATGCTATAATAGGATTATAGTTTAAAGGAGAGAATAGTATGACATTACAACAAATAAAATATGTAATTACTGTCGCAGAAGAGGGTTCTATATCTAAGGCTGCACAAAAATTATTTATAGCACAACCTTCCTTAACTAACCAAATACATGAGGTTGAAAAGGAATTTGATATAAAAATATTTAATAGAACTAATAAAGGAATTATTATTTCACAGGATGGGGAAGTATTTTTAGGATACGCAAGACAAATCATAAATTCTAGTGATATTTTAGAAGAAAGATATAAGAATAAGAAATCTAAAATATTATTCTCTGTATCAGCACAGCATTATAGCTTTGCGGTAAATGCGTTAATAGATTTAATAAAGAAATATGGTAAGGATTATTATGATTTTTCAATAAGAGAAACTGAAACACATGAGATTATTGATGATGTTGCTAAATTGAAGTCAGAAGTAGGATTATTATATATAAATGATTATAACAAGGATGTAATATTAAAATTATTAGATGAAAATAATATATCCTATGAGGTTTTATATCATGCAAAACCACATATTTTTACATCTATTAATAATCCTTTAGCAAAAAAGAAGAAAGTATCATTAAGTGATTTAGAGGATTATCCTTATTTATCATTTGAGCAGGGAGATTATAATTCTTTTTATTTTTCTGAAGAGATATTATCTCATGTAAGAAAAAATAAGAATATAAGAGTAAGAGATCGTGCAACATTATTTAATATTGTGCAAGGATTAAATGGATATACTATTTCATCAGGTGTATTAGATGAATCACTTAATAGTGGTATTACATCTATTCCTTTAGATGTTGATGATTATATGGATATTATTGCGATAACTCATAAAAATATTATTTTATCTGATTTAGCTATTCATTATTTAGATGAGGTTAAAAAGTATTTAAAATAGGTATAGCCTAAAACTATAACAAACATCATATAAAAGATATTATTAATCAAAAAATGTATGTATTATAATATAAAATATTATAAGGTAAAATAATTATAGTAAGGTAAGGAAAATAAAATGAAAATTAGTGAGATATTAGATAAAAAAAGAACATTATCCTTTGAGGTTTTTCCACCTAAAAAGTATGATGAAGAAATAGAAAAATTATATGACACAATAAAAGAGCTTAAGCAATATAGGCCTGATTTTATATCAGTTACATATGGTGCTGGTGGTACTAATAGAAAAAGTAATGCAGAAATTGCAGGCTTCTTAAAGAGTGAAGGTATTGAGCCTTTAGCACATATTACAGGTGGTCCATCTACACATTCTGAAATTGATGAAATTATTTCTAATTTAAAGAAGAATAACGTAGAAAATATTTTATGCTTAAGAGGAGATAAGCCACTAGATTTTAATGATGAATATTGTAAGGAGTTTAAGAACGCAACAGATTTAATTTCTTATGTAAATGATAGAGATATTGATATTGCGGCAGCATGCTATCCTGAAGGACATAAGGAAGCAGAATCTTTATATAATGATTTAAAATATATGAAGATGAAGGAGGATTTAGGTGCTAAATTCTTTGTAACACAGATTTTTTATGATAATGATTATTATTATAGATTAGTATCTGAGGCAAGAAAGATTGGTATTAAGTCACCTATTATTCCTGGTGTTATGCCACTTCTAAATCCAAAGAGTATTAAAAGAACACAAGATATGTGTGGTTCAACAATTCCATTAAATTTTAGAAATCAATTAGAATTCTATAAGGATAAGCCTGAATTATTTAAAGAAATAGGTCTTAATTATGCGGTTGCACAAATTCAAGATTTAATTGCGAAGGGTGCACCTGGTATTCATTTATATGTTATGAATAACGCAAATACCGCAAAAGAATTATATGAAAGATTAAAGAATGTATTTAAAGAATTATTCTGATTTAAAAAGTAATTGTTATACATATTTAGGCTTTAAAAAAGGAATTACTGATCCTAAAATAGATTTATTAATTGATAAAGCATTAGAAGAAATTGAAAAGCTTCATCAATTTAAATATCTATATCAAAGGTTTGATGAAGTAATACCAATTCTAAATAAGGAGCCTTATTTATCTTTTTTAGCAGGTTCAACTGAATATATAATTTCATGTATGACATTAGGATATAATGTTGAAAGAAGAATTAAGATGCTATCGAAGATTGATATGGAATATATGGTTATATTTGATGCATGTGCATCAGCATATTTAGAATATATGAGTGATAATTATGAGCATACATTATATGATAATCCTACATATCGCTTTTGTCCTGGATATGGAGGAAGTAGTGCATCTGATTTAAAGGAGATTGCAAAAATTATTCACCCTGAAAAAATTGGAATTGAATTATTAGAATCAAATATCATGATTCCACAAAAAAGTATGATTGGAATTGTTGGTAATAAATTTAGTAGTAAGAAAAGCTGCAAAAACTGTGTTAATCAAAAGCACTGCAGCTATAGAAAGAAGGGAACTTTATGCTACAACTAGATAAGAATATTTTAATATTTGATGGTGGTATGGGTAGTGAGCTTGAGGCAAGAGGACTTGATATGAACAAGGGTGCTGATTTAAATATTGAGGCTCCTCTTGATATTAAGGCAATCCATTTAGCATATAAGAATGCTGATTTTATTACTACTAATACATTTGGTGTAAATAGATTAAAATACCATGGTAAATATAATTTAGAAGATGTTATTAATGCGGCAATAGATAATGCGCGTGTTACTGGTAAGAATGTTATGTTTGATATTGGACCTACAGGTCAAATGTTAAAGCCAATTGGTATGCTTACATTTGATGAGGCATATGAAACATTTAAAGAGGTTGTATTGTTATCTAAGGATAAGGTTGATGGATATATCCTAGAAACATTTTCTGACCTTTATGAAATTAAAGCTGCAATACTTGCTGTTAAAGAAAATTCAGATAAGCCAGTATTTGCAACAATGACATTTGATAAAACATCAAGAACATTAACTGGATCAACTCCAGAAATTGTTGTTAATACATTAGAAGGCTTAGGTGTTGATGCATTAGGATGTAATTGTGGATTGGGACCTGATGCATTAAAGGATGTTATTGATAGAATGATCAAATGTGCACATAAGCCAATTTTAATTCAACCAAACCGTGATTTACCACAAATTAAAAATGGTAAGACATTCTATTCAATGGAAAAGGAAGTATTCCATAAGGAAATGGAATATTATGTAAATGGTGGTGTTTCAATTGTTGGTGGTTGCTGTGGTACAACACCTGAATTTATAAATCTATTATGTAATTATAGAGAAAGAAAAATAAATAAAAGAAATAACCCATATAAGACATTAGTAAATTCAGCAACAGAGCTTGTTGAAATTGATGGTGTTATTTGCTGTGGTGAAAGATTAAATCCAACTGGTAAGAAAAAACTTAAGGAAATGATCACTAATGGAGAGTTTGATTATCTAGTTGAAGAAGCAATTAAGCAGGTTGATAATGGCGCAAAGGTATTAGATTTAAATCTTGGTGTACCTAAGACTGATGAGGTTGGTAACATGAAAAATGTTGTACCAAAGATTCAGGAGTATTGCCAAGCACCATTACAAATAGATTCATCTAATAAGGACGCATTAGAAATGGGATGTCGTTATTATAATGGTATTCCAATTATTAATTCAGTTAATGGTGAAGAAGCAGTTATGGCAAGGGTATTCCCTATTGCTAAAAAATATGGAGCTTGTGTTGTTGGTCTAGCATTAGATGAGCATGGTGTACCAAAGACTGCAGAAGAAAGATTTGAAATTGCTAAAAGAATTATTAAAAGAGCTTCCGAATATGGTATTCCAAAGGAAAGAATTATTATTGATACATTAGTATTAACTGCATCAAGTGAGCAGGTATTAGTGCAAGAAACATTAAAGGGATTATCCTTAGTAAGAAGCTTAGGTGTAAAAACATGTCTTGGTGTTTCAAATGTATCATTTGGATTACCTAATAGACCTATGCTAAATAAGAATTTCTTAGCAATGGCTATATATGCTGGCTTAAATATGCCTATTATGAATCCAAGTGATCAAGAGATGATGGGTACAATTGATGCAACAAATGTATTATTAAACCGTGATGAAGGCTCAATGACTTATATTAATAAATATAATAATGTTGTAATTCAAAATACATATGTATCAAATGGTAAGGAGCAGCAACAATCATTAGGTGGTACTATTAATTTATATGATGCTGTATGCCGTGGATTAAAAAATGAAATTAAGAATTTAACTGAAAAGGAATTAGAATCTAATGATGCAATGTATGTAATTAATGAAATATTAATTAAGGCATTAGGTAAGGTTGGAGATGATTATTCTAAAGGAACATTATATCTTCCACAGCTAATTGCATCAGCTGAAGCTGCAAAGCTTGCATTCGCAACTATTTCAGATAAATTCCCTAAGGATAAATCTAAATCAAAGGGCGATATTGTTATGGCAACAGTTAAAGGTGACGTACATGATATCGGTAAAAATATTTGTAAGGTTGTATTAGAATCATATGGATATAATGTAATTGATTTAGGAAAAGATACACCAATAGATGACGTAGTTAACGCATATAAAAAGTATCATCCAATAGTAATTGGTTTATCTGCATTAATGACAACAACTGTAATCGAAATGGAAAATACAATTAAAGCCTTAAGAAGTGTTGGATGTAAGGCTAAGATATTTGTTGGTGGTGCAGTTGTTACAAAGGATATCGCAAAAGAAATTAATGCTGACTACTATAGCGAAGATGCCTTAGAATTAGTTACTATGATAGAAGACTTAATTGCTAAAGGCGAAATAAAAGAATATTAAAAAAATGGAGATTATTATGAAAAAGAAAATGTTATTATTAGGCTTAGCAGGTGCCTCAATTATTTCACTTGCTGCATGTAAAAATGAAAAAACTACTACAACTACAACAAATCCAGTTGTTACAACAACAGCTATTAATACAACAACAGCTATAGATACAACAACTACATTAGAAACTACAACAGAAGCTAAAGATATAACTTATACAGTATCTTTAAAGGATATTGATGGTGAAGTATTAATAGATAATTTAGAATTAACTTCAAAGGAAGGATCAAAGTCTATATTATCTGATATTGAAGATGCAGGCTATCAAGTTACAGGCTATGAAACTGATTATGGATTCTATTTAACATCTATTGCAGGCTCAATAATAGATAATAACTATTATGTTGCATTTAAGGTTAATGGTGAGGAAGCATCAGTTGGTGCATCAAGCTATGAATTAAAAGATGGAGATCATATTGATTTCGAAGTACAATGCTTCAATGTTGTAGATTTTGGTGGAGCATTTGATGAAACTGATGTATTAGTAGATAAGATTATTTATTCATATTTAA
>JAEEGL014447036.1_pt1 | contig 17368 bp, 12 predicted proteins | sample 9134231 | NCBI WGS metagenome assembly JAEEGL01 (sample SAMN16246548, study PRJNA631951) | gut metagenome | biome: gut microbiome; feature: rumen; material: fiber-attached | host: Bos | place: Iran: Karaj | collected 2018-10
AAGGGTGAAAACGGCGCTATTTCTGTAATATCAAAAATAGAGGCCATAAACTGGACTGACGATAAGTGGGTTTCTGGAAGAAAGAAAATTAATCTTGATGAAGATCGCATTTCAATATGCGAGATAAGCCTTGAAGCTTTTGCTGGAAGACATGAAGGCAAAAGTACCATGGAAGAGATCACTAACGACGTTCTTGAATATGTTCTTAACCATGGATTTGATACAATTGAGCTCATGCCGGTAATGAAGCATGTTCCTGGACATTTTTATCATGTTTTGAATTTCTTTGCTCTCGATGAGATATATGGAGATGCTCAGGATTTCATGAAGTTTGTAAATGCATGCCATGAGGCAGGGCTTAGAGTTATCCTGGACTGGGTTCCTACATTTTTCCCTAAGTCCTCCTGTGGACTTAGCGAATTCGATGGAAGAAGTCTTTATGAGTATGCTGACCCAAGAATCGGAATACATCCAAAGTCTGGCGATCTGATCTTTGACTATGGCAGAAAAGAAGTGACAAACTTCCTTCTTTCTAATGCAATTTACTGGATTGATAACTTCCATATTGATGGAATAAGGACTTCTGATATTTCAAGGATCCTCTATCTTGATTATGACAGAAAGCCGGGAGAGTGGATCCCCAATATCTATGGCGGTAATGAAAACCTTGAAGCCCTTGAATTCCTAAAACAGTTCACATCAGTTCTTCACAAGAATTATCCGGGACTTATTCTTTTGACCAAAGAGACAGCCTGCTGGCCTCATGTTACAGAGAATATCGATGAGGGAGGCCTTGGATTTGACTTTAAGTGGAATAATGGCTGGAGCAGGGATTTCCTTTCATATATGGAGAATGATCCGCTCTTTAGAGCTGGTCATCATGATGAGGTAACTTTCAGCCTTATCTACAGCTATACTGAGAGATTTGTTCTTGCATTTACTCATGAGGACATAGAAAAAGGACTCGAGGGCCTTTACTACAGGATGCCGGGAGATTCTTTCCAGAAGATGGCAAACCTTCGTCTTGCAGTGAGCTTTATGATGGTACATCCTGGAAGAAAGCATCTGTATATGGAGCCTGATGCCCTTACTGTAGATCAGTCAGTGTTTGTTGAAAACATGATAAAAGATCTTAATAGCTTATACTACCAAAAGCCAGCTCTTCATGCCTTTGATAGCAATGATTCCGGCTTTGAGTGGATCAATGTCTTAGCTTCTGATGAATGCATGCTTGCCTTTGTGAGAAAGACTGATAATGATAACGAAATGCTAGTGGTTGTGGCAAACATGGCGGGCGTTGAAAGAGAGTTTGAGATTGGAGTTCCTGCAGATGGAAGATACCTTGAGCTCTTTAATTCTGACAACACAAGCTATGGAGGAAAAGGACTTCTTAATCAGGGCCGAAAGGAAGCAAGGCGCAAGGAGTGTGATGGAAGAAATTACTCCATTTCAATTGAAATGGCACCGGTTTCACTGGCTATTTTTGGTTACACTCCATACACTGAGCAGGAAAAGAAGATCCGTGCTGTGAAAGAAGAGCAGGAGATAAAGAAAGAGAAAGAGAAGCTTGAACGCCTTGAGGCGCTTAAAAAGAAACAGTCCCTTGAGGAAGAAAAGCTTCTAAGAGATCTTAAGCTCAAATATGAAAAAGAGATCATGGAGCAGGAAAAGGCCATAGAGGAAAAGTATGAAAAGATCGAAGAAGAGAGGATCTTTAGCATAGTTTCTGAAGAAGCTTTAAAGAGAGTTTCAAAGAAAACATCTGCCAGAAAGACAAGTGCAAAGAAGACGGCCACTACAAATACAACAAAAAAGACAACTACTAAAAAGAAAAAGTTGTAATTAGCCAAAATAAAATCTATAATGATTAAGTTGCAGCACGGTGGATCCCATGTTTTCTGGGATCCACCGTGACTAATACAAAAGCATGCTGGAATAGCGCAGTCGGTAGCGCAACTGATTCGTAATCAGTAGGTCGAGGGTTCAAGTCCCTTTTCCAGCTCTGTATATTCAAAAAAAGGAGACAACACTGTATTGTTGTCTCCTTTTTTGTGGTATAATAATATGTCGAATTATTTTTAGTGCACTGTAACTGAATTTCAGTCATGTGCGGAGAGGGTATAACCATGAAAGAATTAAAAGATTACGTACGTACTATACCGGATTTCCCTGAGAAAGGCATTATGTTCAGAGATATCACATCTGTGCTTCAGGATGCAGATGGGTTCAAACTTGCAATCGATATGATGCAGGACCTTGTAAAGGACCTTGATTTTGATGTAGTTCTTGGAGCTGAGTCAAGAGGATTTATCTTTAGTGCTCCTATTGCATATAACAGAGGCAAGGCACTTGTTCCAGTAAGAAAGAAAGGAAAACTCCCTTGCGAGACAGTTGAAGTTTCCTATGACCTTGAGTATGGCCAGGCTACACTTGAGCTTCACAAGGATTCTATCAAACCCGGACAGAAAGTTCTTTTAGTAGATGACCTTATGGCTACAGGCGGAACAATTGAAGCTATGATCAAGCTCGTTGAGATGCTTGGTGGTGAAGTAGCTGGAATCCTTGTTCTCATGGAGCTTAAGGGCCTTAAGGGAAGAGAGAGACTTAGCAAATACAGATTAGACGCAGCACTTAGCTACGAGGGGAAGTAAGCTCAATGAGTCAACACTTTGATGACGGAAAAATTGAAGCAATCCCTGAGTTTCAGAGCCCTGAGAGTCTTTACCAGGATCTTATCGCCAGAGTAAAAAAGTATCACCCATCTGATGATATATCCCTTATTGAGAAGGCATACAATCAGGCTGCTGAGGCACACGAGGGACAGCTGCGCAAATCTGGTGAACCATATATCATTCACCCGCTTTGCGTAGCAATAATCCTTGCTGATCTTGAGATGGATAAAGAGACCATCGCAGCAGGGCTTCTTCATGATGTCGTTGAAGATACAATCTGTACCAAAGAAGAGATTGAAAGTTGTTTCGGTACAGATGTTGCACTACTTGTTGACGGTGTAACAAAGCTGACTGCTCTGCAGCTCACATCAGACAATACAGGAAAAACTCCTGAGCAGCTTGATATGCAGGCTCAGAATCTTCGTAAGATGTTCCTTGCTATGGCCAAGGATATCAGAGTTATTCTTATCAAGCTTGCAGACAGACTTCACAACATGCGTACTCTTGAGCATATGCCTCCTGAAAAACAGCAGAGGATTGCTCAGGAAACTTTGGATATTTATTCTCCGATCGCCGGAAGACTTGGTATCAGCAGGATCAAGGTAGAACTTGACGATCTTTCTTTAAAATACCTAAAACCTGATGTCTATAAGGATCTTTCTGAAAAGGTTGCTCAGAGAAAGAGCGAGAGAGAAAAATACGTTGAGGATATCTGCGAAAATGTTCGAAAGAACATTGAAGCAGCTGGCATCAAGGGCGAAGTCAACGGAAGAGTAAAACACTTTTTCAGCATCTATAAAAAGATGCGCAATCAGAATAAGACTCTGGATCAGATTTACGATCTGTTTGCAATACGTATCATTGTAGATACGGTCAAGGACTGCTATGCGGCTCTTGGTGTTATCCACGAACTGTATAAGCCTATACCAGGCAGGTTCAAGGATTATATAGCAATGCCCAAGCCCAACATGTACCAGTCACTTCACACTACGCTTATTGGACAGACTGGTCAGCCCTTTGAGATCCAGATAAGAACCTATGACATGCATAGAGCTGCTGAATACGGTATCGCAGCTCACTGGAAGTACAAGGAATCTTCCGATGGCAAAAAGGCAGATAACGGCGAGGAAGAAAAGCTCATCTGGCTTCGTCAGATCCTTGAATGGCAACAGGATCTTTCTGATAACCAGGAGTTCATGAGTCTTCTAAAGAGCGATCTTAATCTCTTTTCAGAGGATGTTTACTGCTTTACACCAACAGGAGAAGTTAAAAATCTCCCAGCCGGATCAACACCTATCGACTTTGCTTACAGCATCCACTCTGCCGTTGGTAATAAGATGATAGGAGCCAAGGTCAATGGCAAGCTTGTGCCCATTGATTACAAGATCCAAAATGGCGACAGAATAGAGGTTGTAACCAGCCAGAACTCCAAGGGGCCAAGCAGAGACTGGCTATCTATTGCAAGATCAACCTCAACTAAAAACAAGATCAACCAGTGGTTCAGACATGAACTTAAGGAAGAGAATATCGTTAAGGGAAAAGAACTGCTGATAGAATATTGCAGAAGTAAGGGAATGGACTATTTTGCCATTGCCAAGCCAGAGTACCAGGCCATTGTTACAAGAAAATATGGCTTCCATGAATGGGAGGCTGTTCTTGCAGCTGTTGGACACGGCGGCCTTAAGGAAGGCCAGATCATCAACAAGATCTTGGAGCTTGGTGATAAGGAGCATAAGCGCAATATCACTGATGAAGAGGTACTTGCTGCAGTTGCAGAGTCCAATGTTACTCCTCAGGTTTCCGGTTCTGATAACGCCATAATCGTTAAGGGAGTACATGACGTTGCAGTAAGATTTTCCAAGTGCTGTAATCCGGTTCCTGGAGATGATATTTGCGGATTTGTAACAAGAGGAAGAGGCGTATCCATACATCGAAGAGACTGCATCAATGTAGTCAAGATGCAGGAAGAGGACAGAACAAGGCTGATCGAGGCCAGATGGCAGAGTGATACTGGAGCCAGCGGTGGCAAATACGCTGCAACCATCAAGATCTTTGCCAACAACAGAAGTGGCCTTCTTGCTGATGTATCAAGGGCACTTACTGAGAAAGATATTGATATCCTGTCCATGAATACCAGAACAAGTAAGCAGGGACTTGCTACCATGGAGACATCTTTCCAGGTTTCTTCAAGGGATCAGCTCAGGGATATTGTGGACAAGATAAGACAGATAGACAGTGTTATCGATATTGAAAGGACAACAGGCTGATGGCTGATACTAAGGTTGGAATGTTCACTTTGGGTATGATCGGAACCAACTGCTACTTTGTTTTTGATGAGAAGGCAACTGACGAGGACGGAAACAGACATTGCATCTTTTTTGATCCTGCAGACAGAGGAGCTAAGATATATGAGGCTCTAAAGGAAAACAATATTGTTGTTGATCTGATCCTTTTAACTCATGGACATTTTGACCATATTGGAGGAGCAAAAGAGCTTAAAGACTTATCTGGTGCCAAGCTTGGCTGCCTAAAAGAAGAAGAGGCTCTTTGTAAGGACCCATACCTCAATCTTTCAAATAACTATGGGATGAACCTGACTGTAACTCCGGATATTCTCTATAATGACGGTGAAACAATTGAAGCCGCAGGTCTTAAATGCAAAGTTTTAAAGACTCCAGGTCATACCAGCGGCGGATGTTGCTATTATTTTGAAGATGGTAATATCCTCATAAGCGGAGATACTCTTTTTGAAGAGTCAGTAGGTAGAACAGATTTCCCCACAAGCTCCACCAGCGAACTCATAAGGTCGGTTAAAGACAGGATATTTGTGCTTCCTGATGACACAATAGTGTATCCGGGCCATGGAGAAGTGACTACCGTTGGCCATGAGAAACAGTACAATCCATTTATAATATAAGAAAATGCAGATAATTTATATTAAAGAAGACAAGTTTCAATACGACATTCACTCCCTTTATAAGGCCTTTTATCCCACTGAGGATATAAGGGTGATCGTAGGGGGTGAGGGGTCAAATCCTGATAAAGAAAAGGATATTTCACCAAATGATGAGATATCCTTTATTGATGTAAATAAAAGTAAGAATGATCTAAAAAAAGAGATATTTCTTGATCTTTCAAAAAAGACAGGTAAAGAGCTTCCCTGGGGAGACCTTACAGGTATCAGGCCCACAAGGATTGCGATGAACCTTCTTGAAGAAGGCAAATCTGATAGAGAGATACAGGAATATATGAAGGATACTTATCTTGTTTCAGATGACAAGATAAATATTGCGATAGATATAGCAAAGAGAGAAAAAGATATCCTTAAGGATATTGATTATATAAATGGCTACAGCCTCTACATTGGAATTCCATTTTGTCCCACAACATGTCTTTATTGTTCGTTTACTTCATATCCAATAGGTGCTTATAGCAGCATTGTTGATGATTATCTTTCCTGTATTGAAAAAGAGATCGACTATGTGGCTGAGAACTTTAAAGATAAGACCCTTGATACTGTGTACATTGGTGGAGGAACTCCAACAACCTTAGAGCCTGATCAGATAAGAAGGCTTATTGGCTATTTGAGAGAAAAGATAGATCTTTCCAAGGTAAAAGAGTTTACAGTTGAATCTGGAAGACCTGATTCAATAACAAGAGATAAGCTAAAAGCCATGAAAGAAATGGGAGTTACCAGGATTTCTGTTAATCCCCAGACCATGAGTGATGATACACTTAAGCTTATCGGAAGGCGCCACAGCGTATCTCAGCTTATAGATGCCTTTAATATGGCCAGAGAGGAAGGCTTTGATAATATAAACATGGACATTATATTAGGCCTTCCAGGTGAAAGTAGTAGCGATGTATCCCATACCATAAGCGAGATAAAAAAGCTTGCCCCGGACGATCTTACAGTTCATTGTCTGGCGATCAAGAGAGGCTCCAGGCTCTATGAAGTCATAAGGGAAAAAGAGATTTCAGGTAACCTTAAGATCCCTATGCTTGATACCATGAGTGATATTGAAAACATGGCTGCTATTGCATCTAAAGGCGCAAAAGATATGGGGCTTAAACCTTATTATCTGTATAGACAGAAAAACATAAGTGGAAATTTTGAGAATACTGGCTATGCGATAGAAGGTAAGGCGGGAATTTATAATATTCTCATTAACGAAGAGGTTCAATCTATTGTGGCCCTTGGTGCTGGAACTGTGACGAAAAGAGTGTACCACCAGGGCGGAAGAATTGAACGATGCGACAATGTAAAGGATGTTAAACTCTACATGGATAACATCCAGGATATGATTGACAGAAAGAAGATGCTTTTTGAAGAAGATTAGGATAATAAAAAACATACTATGTATCATATTGGCGATGCTTTTTCTTGTTGCTTGTCAGGTAGAAAATGACAATTATGCAGGTGATACGCTTTCAGTTTCTGAAGATTCACTATCTGACACTGCGGTTGCAAAAGCCGACGAACCAGAGAGCATAACTGCAGCTTCGTCACAGCAGGAGAAAGATGTGAATAAGACCATTAAGCCTGATCATCCTTACGGTGCAGGAGTCTTTTCCTGGGATCATCTGCCTGATGACGATGATATTAACTGCCTGGTGTCTAATAATATTACTGAGATCTATCAGTATTTAAAGCCAGAGTATTCTGATGAGGAGATAGTTGCTTTTCTTGGGAGAATGTCAGATAAGGGGATAGACGTGTACATTCTTGACGGAGAGCCTACCTGGTCCTATCAGGAAAACTTCCGCTATGCAGAGACTGTAATTGACAGGATTGCTTATATAAACAACTATGTATCCAGAAGAGAAAGAATTCTTGGTGTTGTTTATGACATAGAGCCCTATGTTCTTGATAAATGGCACAGTACACCTCGTCTTATCATGGATGAATATATAGAAAACATGAAAGGCCTGAGGGATAAGATAGAAAGACGCTCTTATAACATAGAAATGTGCATCTGTGTGCCATATTCATTTGACCTTATGGGGTATGAAGAGCATCTATACAGCCTCATAGACAGTTCTGATCAGGTATTTGTCCTTAATTACAACAAGACTAATGAGATAGAAGACATAAGGACTGAGATGAAAATTTCATCAGATCTTGGAAAGAGAATTGTCACGGTTTATGAGCTGCAACCAGGACTTCTTTCTCAGACAAACAACAGTGTAACCTACTATAAAGATGGACTTGGCGCAATAAAGACAAGCTACGACAACATGTTAAGTGCCTATGATGGTAATAAACTCGGAATTGCCTATCACACCTTAAATTATTTAAAAATACTTAGTGATATGTAAAAGTAAAATCATAACCCTCTTTAGAATTTTATTTCTAAGGAGGGTTTTATGATTGATAATTTTAATTCAAAATGCTCCTTTTTTTATTTGTTGTTTATAGCTTATCCTGCCTGCATTCATTATCATTAAGTTATAAGAAACGTTTAATATGAGGGAAATTGTAACTTATTATGCTGGCAACCCATGAAAAATCCTATAAATTAAAGAGCTTTGTGGCCATACAGCACAGTTTTGATGGGAATAAAGACAATAGTCACATTCATACAGTCGAAATAAACTGCACTATAAAGACCACTGAAGACATTATCGACTATAAGATGACTGAGCAACTGATAGCTGGCTGTATCTCAAAGTATGAAAATAGGTATTTAAACGATTTTGAGGATTTTAAGACGGATGCAACTATCGAGCATTTTGGAGAAGTCTTGTGTGGTGAGATAGACGATGAACTTAATGCTAATGGTTACAGCATGAACAGATTTGAAATTGGCGAAACGCCTCTTAGGGTTTATGTGATAACTGACGAACTTAGAGATTAAAGGGAAAAAAGAAATGAAAAAGAATTTTTGTAAGATCATGGCGATAATACTTGCATCAAGTATGATGAGTATGACTGTATTTGCTGCAGAGGATACGGCGTTTTCAAATTCGAATACAAATGAAAATGCTACGACTGTAGCTCCTGATAATTCTGAATCTGGTAATTCGGATCAGGGCAGCGGCTCAGCTGGAACTGGTGGATCTGAATCATCAGGTGGTCAGACTGATCCTGGCACCAATACAGGAGACGGATCACAGCCAGCTTCAAGTGATGCGGGACAGGGAAGTAGTGGAACTGCATCTCCCGATGGAAATCAAGACTCTTTAAATCCTGAAACAAGTCAGGGCTCTACAACTCCTTCTGGCTCAGAGGGAAGTGAAGGAGAGAACGATCCTGGTACAACGCCTGCTGCCGCTAAAGGTGAAGATACTGGTAAAGAAGGGAAAACACCTTCTTCGGAAACTGGTTCTTTAAAGGATGCTACACCAGAAGAAACAACTTCTTCTGAAAGTGGTGATGACTCATCTGAAGACGAAAGAAGAGAACCGGAAATTCAGTCCCAGAGCTGGTCAAATGGCGTACTGGAAGATGTAATGGGTGTCAGAGCTGTTTCTGATGGGCAGACAGTTACAATTTCCTATAAAACCAAGAACGCTAATGAGTGGGAGCACACCTGGCGGTATTATCCAATTACGATCACTTATGCAGATGGTACAACACAGGAGATACTGATTGATTATAATAAGGTTCCACGTGGACAGTACTACGCTGAAATTCCGGGATACTCCATAACGGAAACATCTGATCAGGCAGATACAATTACTCTAAATGTTTCAATTCCTGCTTCATATTTTGCAAGTCAGGATTTTACTGTAAGTAGTCAGAATTACTCTACAAGTGTAAATGGTGAAGTAATTGAGGATGTATCAACAAATGATCCTAATGCAGTTTATGAGGGAATAGGTCTTGATGGCAATTTTAATGATTGGAATGCTGTAACCAAGTATGATCTAAAAGAGCCTGAAGGCGACCACAACGTTGAATCTGTGGCATGGGTCATTGATTCGGACAGAGGATATGTTTATATCTACATCAAAGATGATGGTAATAATTCAGCTACATGGGCAGGACCAAACCACAATGGTAAGTTTGAGATATTGACTGACCTTGGCAACAGAATGCTGATCCAGCTTACACAGGATGGGGCTGTTGTGGATGCAAATGGTTATGATGCTATACATCAGGGAAGTCAGTGGGAGATTGCAATACCAATAAGTGAGCTTCCCGCAAGTACAGGTGGTCTTTCATTTGGACTATACATGGAAGAGTCTTCACTATCAGGTTATGGCGATACCGGAGAAATTGGTTCTCCTGTAGGTATTGCCTATGATGGCAATACCGATGACTGGAAGTATTATCCATCAACTCTTATCGAGTATAATACACCAGGAACACAGGAAGTTGTTGTAGATGGAGAAGCCAAGCAGTATAATGATCAGAGCGAAAATATCTATGGCTACTGCACAACACAGCTGCCTTCTCACTTAGATGAGAGAGGCGGAGAATACACGCAGGCAGTTTCTGTGCTTGTAAATAATGACTGGAGCCATGCATTGGGGATGAGACTTGTAACGGTTGATGCCAATGGGAATATCAACTGGAATCCTCAGAAGGAAGGGCTTGAAAACGGCAGCTATGAATATTATATTTTCCCTTTGGATGCATGGGGAACAAGTAAAAATTTAAATGAACTTGTAGGGGCTGATATCTGTTATGGAAAAGCAACTATTAATATTTCTGACACAAAGCAGGAAATGGAATGGTATGTGAATACTGTTAAGCTGGCAGAAAGATATGGTATAGATGCCACAGATGTCAAAACTGTATCGACACAATATGGAAGGATTGGACAACAATTTGTTACCTGTGCAGGAACAAGTTCAGGACCTTGGGGCGGAGCTGCAATGTGCCTTCTTAGCGCAGCTGTTCCATTTATCATTAAAAAGAAGTTTGTATTTTAAATAAAATCCTAGAATTTGCAGACACTGGGAATAGTTTCTTTGATCCCCAAAAGGTCAACGAAACTATCCCGGTGTTTTTTTGTCTTTATAAACATTTCACAGAATGTTGGCAATAATATTACGGCTAATAGTATATAATATAAATTGAGAATAAAGGTGCGGAGGTTTACCATGCCTATTACATCACGTATATCTGCTTTTCTTTCAACGATCAATCCGTCAAACACTACAAAACTTATAATCTTTGTAGTCCTTGTAGTCATCTGGCTTCTTAATCTTAGAATATTTTATAAAGTCAAAAATCAGGCTGCTTTCATAACAATAGGAATGGGCGGTCTTTTTATACTTATGATGATTTTTCTTCGTCCCATTGCCACGATGCCTCTAGCAAGGATAGTTGCTGCTCTTGCAGGACTATTTGGACGTGTAACAGGCTTCTTTTCAGCTTTTTTCAAGTATGGTATCATTTTTGTTGAGACTGCAGGCGGCTCCATGACACTTCAAATTGATTTTGAGTGCTCGGGCATTATTGAGATCATGGTATATATTGCAATCCTGGCATTTTTCAAAGTGTACACAGTATCTGAAAGAGCAATCCTATCAGCTGTTGGCGTGATCTATATAATTCTTGCCAATGCCCTAAGGATCATAATTATTGCCACTATGATCCACTTTGGCGGCGAGCAGATGTACTACATTGCTCACACATATATAGGAAGAATCTTCTTCTATGCGGCAACAGTAGTATTATATTTCTATGTGTTTACTAAATCACAGGTTGTAAGGATGAAGGTTGGAAGCTTCTCCTATGATAAAGAAAAAACTGACGCTTCTAAGGATAATGAGAAAAAGGAAGATAAATAAATATGGGTATCAGTACATTTTTTAATTCCTTCATATTCTGGGGCGCCTGGGTTATCATCCCTTTCATAATGGAGATAATACCCTCAATTGGAAGTGCCATTACGCTGATAAAAAAGCGAATCCGCAATTACCATCCAAAGCCGCCTCTTGCATATCCTGAGATATCTCTTATTGTGCCTGTTTACAACTCCTATGATTCACTTAGGGAGTGCATTAAATCAATTCATGACTCAAGCTACGATGATTCTAAGATCAGAGTTTACCTTGTAAACAACAGGACCAAGGATGATTCTTTTCATGTTTACACTGAGGCACAAAAGGAATTTCCGACAATAAGGATGCAGTGGCTAAATGCCAGACAGGGCAAGAGCAGAGCATTAAACCTGGCGCTTTATAACAGTACAGGTAAGTACATAATAAACATTGACTCAGACGGTGCTCTTGAAAAAGATGCACTAAAGAATATGATAGATTTGTTTGAGTCTGATTCATCTATAGGTTGCATGACTGGTGCAATCCTTACTATTCCGGAGCAGATTGAAGAGTATAAGCATTTCTTTTCAAGACTTCTTCGTCAGATAGAGTTTGTGGAGTATGCACAGGCTTTCCTTGCAGGAAGAAGCTACGCCTCTGAAAAGAATGAGATCTATACCCTGTCTGGAGCGTTTTCTGCTTTTAGAAAATCAACAGTTCTAAAATCAAGAATGTATAACACTAACACTATAGCTGAGGATACCCAGATAACATTTCAGATGAGATATCTGATGGGACAGAAGGTTAAGCTTTGCGATAATGCAATTTACTTTGTTGGCCCTATAGAAGGCATGAACAAGCTTTATACACAGAGGCAGAGATGGCAGAGGGGTTCCTTGGAAGTGGCTAATATGTTTGATTCCAAGGCTTTTCGCCCAAGCAGGATGCTCAAGGATGTTAATGTACGAACTCTTTTGTATGACCATACCTTTGCATTTCCCAGGATTGTCTGGATATTAGCCCTGGTATGTCTGTATTTTATGGATTTTTCCACTAAGATGATCCTTCTTTCAAGTGCTCTTATAATGATAATTTATGTTGTTATCGCATATTTGTATTTTTGGTCCATTAGTATTTTTTTACGAGAATTTCCTGGCATCCAGAAATACTACAAGTCGCTGTGGTGGGCTATCCCAATACTGCCGCTGTTTAATATGCTGACATTTTTCATCAGACTTACAGGTATTTTTAACAGTATGAATACCACCAGTGCATGGAAGACCAAGACCTTTACGGAGGAAGTAGAAGAGTATAAAGGTGTTGTAAAAGATGATATGAAGAAGATATCTCTTTTGAACTCAAAGCTCTATCATTTTATGAACGAATCATGAATAAGACTAAGGAAAAAAGCGGACTTGTAAGCATTCCACTTATCTTAATAACAATGCTTCTTGTGGTCACGGCGTTTGTTGCTCTGACCTACTTTGAGATGCAAAGATATGAGGATGGAATACTGGATGTCTGTGCAACTCAGCAGGACAGCTATGTTCAGCTGGTCATAGATCAGATAAACCTCAAGGAAAACAGGACCGATCAGGAGATCATAGAAAGCATATTAAGTACTTTGGATTCTTCCTCCAACAGATACTGGACCTTTTCTAAAGATCAGACAATGCTGTACGTAAAGGATGCTCTTGAAACCAACAGATATCAGGCGCTTACAGCAAATTCCTACTACACAACAGACTCTTCAATGGGATTTATAAATGATTTAGAGCTTAATAAGGTTAAGCACGAGAGGATCTTTTTGGACAATAAGGAATACATTGCCAGCGGCGCGCTGTTTGATTATGAAGGCGAACAGTACAGGATATGTCTTTTGACAAATACCACAGTTTTGCTTGATAACAACAAGTTCCTTGGCTCAAAGATGGAACTCATCATCATATTTGTGGTGGCCTATTCCGCAATTTTTGTCCTTCCGATCATACTGGCCATCGTAAATAACAAAAACAAGAAAAAAGTCTATTCAACTGAGGCTGACCTGAAAGAAGCTAATAATGTAATAGAAGTTTTAAACGAGAAGATGGTAAAGAATGAGATTTATGACAACAGACTAAATCTCTTTAACTTTAGTGCTATAGATAAGTTCCTTGAAGAGTACAAGAAACAGGTTAAAGCTTTTCCTATTTCTTTTATTGCATTTAGATATGGACAAAAGGAGACAGTTTCTAACTTCTTTGGAGCCAACTGTATTCTCTTTGGGAAAAGAGATATCAAGTTTTACGATGGTAAGAACCATCTGGCACTCATCATTTCAGTTAAGTGTGACAATGACAAAGCAAAAGATATCGCAAAGAAAGTTAAGGCTGATGCAGAGCTTTTATCAGTTGAGACTGCAAGGTCAAGGCTTGATATAAAAATGATCTATGACAGGACCATGAGAGCTATGGGTAACCCGGAGATTGTTTCTATCATCTCAAATGATAAGCCTATGAGACCTGACTCAAGAACGGAATCAAGATTTAGATCAAAAGAAGATAAATCTTAAGGGGAATAAAGTTGCGTAACGATGCACTTAGAGAATACAAGTTCAAATTGTACTTAAATGCCAATCACTATGTGATCTTTAATGGTAAAAAGGGCGAAAGCCATCCTCATACCTGGGAGTTTGCCATAGAGCTTTTGGTTGATAAGGACAAGTTTATCATGTTCCTTGACTTTGAGAAGGCAATCGATGATTTTTTAGAGCCATTTCAGGACAAGCTTCTTAATGATATAAAGCCCTTTGACACCATAATCCCAACTCTTGAGAACATGCTGGATTACTTTGCACCTATTTTTTATGAGGAGATCAAAAAGATTGGAGGCCTTCTCATTAAGATTGAGGCCAGTGAGACGCCTTCAAGAACCTATGTGTATTCCTTTAGAGGAAGAGATGAGTATTTAAATGATATCAAAGATCACATGAATACTGCTCTTAATAATATTGTACATTCCATCGTGGAAGAGAGTTTAGATGAAGAGTAAAATACCAGGGTTACTATCAATCTTAATAACCATCGCATCTTTGTTTGGGATCTCTTTTCTTCTTTGGGAGCTTATAGTTACAAATGGCCTGTATCCCAGCGGACAGGATGCTTACTATCACCTTTTCAGGGGAGATATGCTCTATAAGTCTATTGTAAGAGATGATTATTATCCTCTTTATAATAGCTATTGGTACAACGGCATTCAGCCCCTTAGGTATATTGCGCCTCTTTCCGCAGTTTTACTTGCGCTTTGCGAGATGTATTCAGGTGGGCAGGTATATATAGCTTACATCTATTACTGCATCCTTTTGTTTGTGCTGGGACAGATGATCTGGACCACAATTGGATTTAAAAAGAAAAGGCCAATCACCGGTGCCGTATTTGGTATCATCTGGTATTTTCTCCCAGTCAATATCTATGTCTTATTTAGCCAGGGCAATCTTGCCATGGCTCTTTGTGTTTTTTTACTTCCTGCATTCTTTTTAGCTGTATCCGAATATCTTGGCAGCAACAGGTTAAAAGACCTGATCGCCATAATGCTGTTTAGCTGCCTTATGATCATGTCACATACCGGAACAGCGCTTCTTCATTTTCTTCTTGTATGCATCTATATGCTATTGCAGCGCTTATATTTTAAAAACCGCAGAAGAATGCTTAAGGTTTTTGTAAGTTTTCTCATTTCATTCCTTGTCTGTGGCATCTATACTATACCTATGCTAATTGACGGCTACGATTTTGAAAAGCTTGATAAAGCTGGCAATTTCTTTCAGAGCATTTTGGTCACTTTAAACCCTGTATACAGGATTGATGTGCCGGAAGCGGCTTATTTTGGGATTTCGCTACTTATCATTGCCATACTTGGAATAATGGTAAGTAACAAAAAATCAGCTCCTATGTTTATCTGCGCTGTTTTGACAGTTCTTTTGACCGGCTCAACAGCATATCTTATGATCCGCATAATTCCGGGGGCAGAAATGCTTTGGATGATCCTTCTTCTGCCTGGCGCAGCGTGTTTTGTTCTTCTTGGAACAATGTACTGGGAAAAGCTTAGAAAATGGATACTGATCATATTTGTTTTACTTATAGCAGTCGACTCTATACCATCTCTTTACTGGATCTACGGCTATGGAAATGGCAAGCAGCCAGGTCAGAGGATTGTAGAGCTTTCAGAGAAAACTTTTATAAAAGAAGCAAAAGAGCTGACAAAACAGAGAGCGGCCTTTATTGATCTTGGAGAGCTTTCTGGTGAGGGAGTCTTTGCTCTTAGCTACGGACCAGATGGTGTGCAGGAAGTTTTTGGTCAAAAATATGAGAGCGCAGTTACAAGCGATAATACCAGAAGACTCAACATGGCTCTTAATGATGAGTACTATGGTTATCTTTTTGACAGATGCATAACTTTGGGAGCCGACACCGTTATCATAGACAAAGAGCAGGTTCCTTACGGGGAAAAGAGCCTTGTTAAGCTTGATAAAGCTGCAGAAGAATGCAATTACGATTTCCTTTATGAAAACAGCAGATACATGTTTTATCATCTTGCTGGTATCGATTCATATTACGGCACCAGGACAAAATATGATGCCATTGGTATTGGATATAGCGCTTATTCACTGTCATTGGCCTTTCCGAATATAAAGGAAACCAGTGATGAGTACTTAGATCACTATAGTTATGAGGAGCTTTCCGGGTATAAGACTGTGTATCTTTCTGGATTTTATTACGATGACAGGATCGCAGCTGAAAATCTTGTAAGAAGGCTTTCTGAAAATGGTGTAAGAATAGTTATACTTGCAGATGGAATGCCTGAAGACAGAGATACCAGGACCAAGACCTTTCTTGGAGTGACCTGCAACGTAATACAGTTTGAGAATGGTTACCCTATACTATATACCCAGGATTTTGGAGAAATGGACTGCGACCTGTTTCCAAGAGGTTATTCAAAGTGGATAACATACTATCTTAATGGTCTTAAGGATGTAAAGGGGACAATTTACGACAACAATATTGAGCTGGCGTTCTTTGGATCAGGTATAAATGAGAATGTTTGCTACATAGGGCTTAATATTCCATTTTATTACTATATTACAAGGGATTCCCATGCTGAAAAGATCATGCAGTGGGTTATGGGAATGGAACCTTCGCAGCTGCCTTATAAGGAAATTTATCCTCTTGAAGTATCGCCATTTCTTAATGGCATGATGATAAACAGTCCAGTTGACCGTCTAAATACTGGAATTGCTTTCCAGGACATTTTCAGGTCTGACAGGGGACTAGGGGAAGACAACAACCTATTAGTTGTAGGCAGCGGAAATACAATAATAAGATTTGTTTATCCATATCTCATGGAAAGCATCATTGCATCAGGGATAGGAGTTATCCTTTGCATGATATTCCTTTCTTACTGCCTTGCATCTGAGATAAGGGACAGAGAAAAGAAAGTTCATCGATCTGAAATTGAGGATGATGATAATGTTACTGATATAAAAGAAGGTGAAGAGAAAGATAATAATGTAAGTGAGGATGCAGCAGAAGATGAGACTAAAGTTTTTGTAAAGGCTGAAATTACTCCAAAATATGACCTTAAAGCCTTTGATCTTGACCTAAAGGATGGAGATGATTTTGACATTCCTTTTGGAACAAAAGGAAAAAAGGATTAAGCATGCGGGAAACTGGTTTTAAAAACACCAGTGCCCCAGTTTCAACAAAACATATGCTTATATAGTTGATTGGCGTTGTGCAATATGCTATAATAGTTAAAAGTGTGACATATTGCATGTAACTATAAATTTTGCAATGTCAAAGGAGGTTTTTTATGTTATTTCAACTTTACAGCGACCACGCATCTATGCAGCTGATTGGTTGGGTATTAGTGTTTGTGGGACTTATTCTCATGAACGAGATTGGTCGTAGGACCAAACTGGGTGGAATGATCGTATTTGTAGCTAT
>JAEEGL015162976.1_pt1 | contig 17368 bp, 18 predicted proteins | sample 9134231 | NCBI WGS metagenome assembly JAEEGL01 (sample SAMN16246548, study PRJNA631951) | gut metagenome | biome: gut microbiome; feature: rumen; material: fiber-attached | host: Bos | place: Iran: Karaj | collected 2018-10
ATTTTTTAATATTTGGTAGTGGGTAGGAGAATCGAACTCCTATTGCGAGAATGAAAATCTCGAGTACTAGCCGTTATACGAACCCACCAAAGATTTGGAACGCAAAGGTATAAATTCTTTTTAACAAGACAAAATATTTTTATTATTCCGTCTCGTTTTCCCATTCAAAAGAATATAGCAGCGATTCCACCTGCCTGAGGTATTGCCTCTTATCATATTTAGGGGCATATACGAAGGCTTCCAGCACGATGATTTCCTTGCCGTCCTGGGAGTAGAACGAATGAGAGACGAAGGGGCCTCCCATAAAGTCGTTGTATACCTCCCAGAATCCTCTGGTCTGGGCAAAGCTTCGGCCTTTGTACTGCAGGTAGGAGACTGTAGGGGCTATGTAATCGGCCGTAATCATATATGTGCCGTCGAACATACCGGGAACGTTCTCCTTGAGGAATTCGTTGCGGTGCTTTATGATGTTGTCCAGAGTGAAGGGCTCGGACTCGGTCACGGGATACTTATATATGAATACGCCCTGGTTGGTGTACTGCTTCTCGTCTGCAATCCATATGAAGTTGTCGGTTTTCTTCTTGAGCTTGTAGCCGGAAGGGAAGTGGGGCGATCCGCCCATTATCTTCCTCACCTGAGGGGCAAGCGAGCGCTCTTCGTAACGACGGGTGTTGGATATGACCCTGTCCCTCTCGGCCTGCTCTATCACGGCTACGATTGTCTCGCCTTCGTTCTCAAGCAAGGCCTGGGCGTTCTCGGCGGTGGCTGCGGACACCTGGATGACGCACTGCGGCGACGCCCACATATCGGAGCGGTATGTGATGGCCTCGTTCTGCACCTGCGGGTCTATGTCGAAGAAGACAATGTTGCGGTGTACCTTGAACAGGTCGGTGAAAGCGCCGGGGGCAACGTTCACAAGAGTGTAGAGAGGCTCTTTCTGGGCGAGCCAGGGGCAGTCGTCGGCCAGCAGGAGTCTAACGGCGTTGCCAAGGTCACCTTCCCAGTTGTCCCTGTCTATCACGACGATGACTTCTCCAGCCTTTCCGCTGATGTTGGGCAGGAGGGTTTTTGTGCTGGTCTTGCAGCAAGTGATGGCAAATGCGCACAAGGCAAGAAGAGTCAGGTTTAAGATGCGTTTCATATATCTTTATCTTTTAAACAATCTGCTTATGTCGTTCCCGAAAGCCAGGAACATCAGCGCGAACAGCAGGATCATTCCCACCATCTGCGCAATGACCATGAAACGGTCCGACGGCTTGCGTCTGGTGACCATTTCGTACAAGGTAAACAAAATATGGCCTCCGTCCAAGCCCGGTATGGGAAGGAGGTTCATCACTCCCAGCATTATGGACAGCATTGCCATTATGTTCAGGAAGCGGTTCCAGTCCCAGGCTGAGGGGAACACCTGCCCGATGGCGATGAAACTGCCCACTGACTTGTATGCCTGGGTGGATGGCGTTGCAACCAGACGGAGGTCGTTCACGTAATCCACTATCATCTCCCAGGTATAAGCTATGCCTGCTGGAATTGCGCTAAGGGCATTGTATTTCACCGTCTTTATGCCAGGTATCTGCAGGGCGACGCCAATCTTGCCCAGGGAATCCACCTGTACGTCGCAGTGAAGGGTTTCCGAACCTCGCAATACGGTGGCGTCGATGGTCTGGTCTTTATAATCCGACAGTATTTCCTGGCAGTCCTGGACGAAGTCGAAGGTACGGCCTTCGAACGCCGTCACCCTGTCTCCGGGACGGAGTCCGGAATCCTTGTTTGGGGACCCTTCCTGAATCTGGTCTATAACGAACGGCACGGCCAAGTCGAACATAGTGTCGGAATTCAGGATCTGTCCTATCATAGCTTGGTCTATGTACAGGTCCAGGGTGTCTGCTCCGCGAAGCACTGTGACCTTCTTGACTTTTTTGCGGGCGAGGGTGGCCTGGAGGTCGTTGAAGTACTCCGGCGTGCGTCCGTCCATCTTGAGAACCTCGTCTCCGTTGCGGAAGCCCATCTCATAGGCCAGTTCGTTCACATATATCTTGTTGCCTTGGTTCTGGATGTAGGAGCGTCCCTGTGCAGCAAGCATCGACGAATAAATGATTATTGCGGCGATGAAGTTGAAGAGGACGCCTCCGGCCATCACCAGAAGCCTCTGCCAGGCCGGTTTGGTGCGGAACTCGTACTCCTTGGGCTCCTGCTTCATGGTTTCCATGTCGAATGACTCGTCTATCATTCCGTTTATCTTGCAGTAGCCTCCCAGGGGACACCAGCCTATGCCGTATTCAGTTTCCCAGTCCTTGGCCTTAGGAAACAGTTTCACGAACCAGGAAGACCTTGTGCTGAACAGTTTCTTCCCTCCCAGGTCGAAGAAGAGGAAAAACTTGTCCACCCTTATCTTGAAGAGCTTGGCAAAAGTGAAATGACCCAGTTCGTGGGCAAGGATGAGTATGGAGAGCGCAAGTATGACTTGCAAGGTTTTAGACAGCGCAATCATATCAGTTTGTTCGCCCGGGCCATCGCTTCTTGGTGTGTCTGGAAAATGTCGTCGAGCGAAGGATTTGCCACAAAATCCGTACCCGCCAGGCATTTTTCTATTATGGCGGGAATGTCATAGAATCCTATCCTGTCCTGAAGGTATGCGGCGACAGCGACTTCGTTTGCGGCATTCAGGGCACAGGGGATGTTGCCGCCCCTCTCCAGGGCCTTGAAAGCCAGTTCCAGGTTGGGGAACTTGTCCATATCGGGCTCGAAGAAACTAAGCTGCCCGAGGGTGGCGAAGTCAAGCTTGCGGTTGTTCAGGGAGAGCCTCTGCGGGAAACTCAGAGCGAACTGTATTGGCTCCCTCATGTCAGGATGACACATCTGGGCCATTACTGCGCCGTCTTCGAACTCCACCATCGAGTGTATGATGGATTCGGGGTGCACCACTACGTGGATGTCGGAAGGACGGACGTCGAACAGCCAGCGCGCCTCCATCACCTCGAAGCCTTTGTTCATCATTGTAGCAGAGTCTATCGTCACCTTGGCCCCCATATTCCAGTTCGGATGTTTCAACGCCTCCGCGGCGGTGGCCTTGGCTATGCGGTCCTTGTCCCAGGTGCGGAATGGGCCGCCCGAAGCAGTCAGGTGGATCTTGCTGAGGGCGTTGCCCTGCGCGCAAAGAAGGCACTGGAAGATGGCGGAATGCTCGGAGTCCACAGGGAGGATGGGAGCGTTGTGCCGCTTTGACAGAGCCATGATGATGGAGCCTGCGGCGACCAGCGTCTCCTTGTTGGCCAGGGCTATTATTTTCCCGGCTTCGATGGCTGAGACCGTAGGCTTGAGGCCGCTGAATCCCACCATCGCGGCTACGACTATGTCCGTCTGCTCGCTGCGAACAAGCTCGCAGATGGAGTCTACGCCGCAGAAGACTTTTATATCCTTGTCCTGCAGGGCGTCGGCCACTTCCTTGTATTTGCTGGCGTTGCATATCACCACGCTGGAAGGGTTGAACTCCAGGGCCTGCTCAATGAGGATCCCGCTGTTGTTGTTTGCCGTAAGGAGGTCCACCTCGAAGAGGTCAGGATGCTGCCTGATGACATCCAGGGTCTGTCGGCCGATGGATCCCGTTGAACCTAGTATGGCAATGTGACGTCTCATCTCAGAATTTAATGTATTTGGTAGGATCCACTGCGTCTCCCTTGTACCACAGTTCGAAATGCAGGTGGTCCCCGGTGGTGAGAGAGCCGGTGTTTCCGACAAGCGCTATGGAGGCGCCTGCGGAGACCTTGTCGCCAGTCTTCTTGAGTAGGGTCTGGTTGTGCTTGTATATGGAGACGATGTCACCTGCGTGTTGTATCTGGATGGTGTAGCCGCTTTCGTCGTTCCATCCGGCGAAAATCACCGTGCCGTCAAGCACGGAGAGCACTACCGAACCTGCAGGTGCGGTGATGTCTATGTACGGATGCAGGACGGGGTCGAACCCTTGCGAAACGACTCCGCTCAGGGGAGTGAAGAAATGCACTCCCTCGATAGGGAGCTGACGCTCCTCGCCCCCGGAAATGGAGAACTGCTCTTCTTCCTGGACAGTCTGTCTCAGAAGTGAATCCTTGCCGGCCAGGTCGGCCTCCAGGCTGGACATCCTCTCTTGCTGCCTTGCCCTGATGGTGCTGTCTATGCGAATAGGTTCTTCGCCGTTTACTATGAGTTCCAGATTGCGTGAGTAGAGGTCCCAGCGGGAGATTATGTTTTCAAGAGAATCAATCTTCAAGGCGTTCTGTATGGCGTCTCTCTTGGCCTGGGCGTCCGGATATCCCGGAATGGTGCTCCTGATGGGAGTGAAGGCCACCAGGCAGTAAACCACCAGCGAGAGTATAAGGATGAAGCTTATTACCGCGGCAATAAAGCTTCCGCGGGTGAACTTCCGCTCCCATATCTGCCTGTGGGTGGCGTCGTCTACCAGGTTCACCCTGAAATCCTTGACTTTATTCTCTTTTTTTGTTTTGGACATACTTTTAAACTAACTTTGCAGGCTGTGGAGAGAATAGTAGGAATCGATTACGGATTGAAAAGGACAGGTGTCGCAGTAAGCGATCCTTTGAAAATTTTTGCCTCTCCGCTCCAAACCGTTCCTACTGCAAAGATAATAGATTATCTTCAAAAATATGCCCAAGAGCAGACCATTACCCTCTTTGTGGTAGGGTATCCGCTCAATATGGACGGCAACCCCTCGCAGATAGCCGGTCACGTGGATGCGTTCCTCAAGCAGCTGGCAAAGAAGTTCCCGGACATTCCCATTCAGAAAGAGGATGAGAGATTCACCTCAGTCCTTGCCCACAGGGCGATGATCGAAGGGGGTATGAAGAAGAAGGACAGGATGGACAAAAGTTCGGTGGACAAGATCTCCGCGGCAATATTATTGCAGAGTTTTTTGGACAGAAATCAGGGAAAATGATAAGACCAATATATTTGTACGGCGCTGAAGTACTGCGTCAGCAGGCCCTGCCTGCAAACCTGGACGATAAAGAAGGGCTTAAGCAGCTGATAGAAGATTTGAAAGATACGCTCGTCGAATCCGAGGGTTGCGGACTGGCCGCCCCCCAGATAGGCGTCCCCCTGCGCGTCCTTGTTGTTGACGGTGACGTTATGACCGACGTCTACGACTATCTGGCCGGATTCAAGCGCGTCATGATCAACCCTGTCATTCTGGAGCAGAGTTCCAAGACCTGCGAGTACAACGAAGGCTGCCTAAGTGTTCCCGGCATCTATGCCGACGTCACCCGTCCCGACAGCATCACCGTACAGTATTACAACCAAGATTTTCAGCAAGTTACCGAGAAACTGGACCGTTTTGCCTGCAGGATGGTCCAGCACGAGATGTCTCACCTGGACGGAGTCCTGTTCACCGATCTGGTGCCTCCCATCCGCAAGAAAATGCTGTTCAACAAGCTTCACGGCATTTCTAAGGGAAAGGTGAGCCCCCGGTACAAATACAAACTCAAATAATATGGGAGCATTTCACGCATACGATATCCGAGGAATATACGGAAAAGATTTCGATTCCAAGACCGCGTATAAGGTAGGTTATTTCATGGTCGGCCTCCTTTCCGCCCAAAAGGTGCTGGTAGGAAGAGACTGCAGGGTTTCATCAAAGGAAATCCGTGACAGTCTGGTGCAGGGCATCACGGACGCAGGCGCAGATGTGATAGACATAGGCCTGAGCTCCACCCCGATGGTATACTTCGGAACCGTGCACTATGGGATGAAGGCTTCTGTGCAGATAACCGCATCGCACAATCCTGCCATCTACAACGGAATGAAGGTGTCCCGCGAGAATGCGCTTCCTGTGGGTTATGACAACGGCCTGGGACAGATAGAGAAGTGGATCCTGGAAGGGAAGGCTACGCCTGCAGCCCAGGTCCCCGGAAAAGTGGAGTACCGGGACATAATGGAAGACTATCTGGCATTCATGCTCAGGTTCAAGGAAGATTATTCCGGACTCAAGATAGCTTTCGACCTCTCCAACGGAATGTCCACCTTGTTTGCAAAGCAGGTTTTCGGCCCGGATCCCTGGTATATGTTCGACGATATGGACGGCCGCTTCCCCAATCACGAGCCAAATCCGCTCATACCCAAGAACGTGGAGCCGCTCAGGAAACTCGTAAAGGAGAAAGGGGCGGACGTGGGTGTCATCTATGACGGGGACGCCGACAGGGTGATGTTCGTGGATGAGAAAGGAGAGTTCGTTCCTCCGGATCTGGTGGTGGCGATGATGGCGCTGTATTTCTGCGACTGCAAGGGTTACCGCAACCCCAGGGTGCTGCAGGAGATTCGCAGTTCCAAGTCAGTAGGGGAGTATCTGGAGCAGTATGGCGCCGACCTCCATACCTGGAGGGTAGGCCGAGCCTTCGCGGCTCCCAAGCTCCGTGAGATAGACGGTCTCTGGGGTGGAGAACTGGCCGGACATTACTATTTCAAGGATTTCCACTACTCCGACAGCGGACTGCTGTCATCAATGATAGTGCTGAACATTATCAAGTGGCTCAAGGAAAGGGGCAGGACCCTCAGTTCCGAGATTGACCGCATAAGGAAGTATAAGAACTCCGGAGAGATAAACTTCCGCCTGGAAGACAAGGCCGGGGCCATTGCCGCAGTGAGTGAAATGTTCGCTTCCAAGGAGAAGCCCCTTGCCAAGATGGACTTCGATGGCGTGCGTATGGAATTCGAAAAGTGGTGGTTCAACATCCGCCCTTCCAATACAGAGCCCTACCTCCGTTTCATATGCGAGGCAGTTGACGAAGATTTGCTAAAAGAGAAAGTATCAATGGCAGAAGAGCTCCTCAAGAAGGAGTTCGGAGCCGTAAGAGAATAGAAGATGAACTTTAACCGAACCGTCCTGGCCGTGATGGCCGCATTGATATGCGTGATATCCGCCGGTCAGGGAATTTCAAAGAAACAGGCTGAGATACTTGTGCCCAGGCCGGCCCTGCAGCCGGTGAAATCACTCGATCCGCTGAATCCGGACGTGATGGCTATGGACACGCTGGACACATCCAGCCCTTCCCGCAAGATCGTATTATATACTGACAATACCTGGAGATATTGGATAGACGGCAGCGTAGCAGGTAATGACACCACCTTCACCAAGCATTGGAACACCAATCCTGACGCCTACGGCCTCAAGTTCGACGATTTCCCCTTGCGCTCCTATGTCTGGCTGATGGACTCCACAGACCGGTACCACTTCCCTGGATCCATCGAGCCTACCAAAGTGTCTTCAAGATACGGAAGGCGCCGCGGACGCTACCACAGGGGTACGGACCTTCCTATGCCCAGGGGCAGTGAGGTTTACGCCACTTTCGACGGCAAGGTGCGTGTCGCCAAGTATTCGTCAGGCTACGGAAACCTTGTGGTGCTTCGACATTCCAACGGCCTGGAAACCTTCTACGGCCATCTTTCCCAGATTAATGTCCAGCAGGACCAGTGGGTTGAAGCAGGTCAGGTAGTGGGCCTCTGCGGCTCCACCGGCAGGGCCAGCGGCTCGCACCTGCACTATGAGGTGCGATATCTGGGCTATGCCATAGATCCTGAATGGATGATAGACCTTGAAAGCCAGCTGCTCAGGCAGAGCGTGCTGGTGATAAGGAAATCCATGCTGTCTCCTGACAGCAGCTATTCGCCTGAATCCGACGACGAAGAAGAGTCCATAGCCGAGGCCGACGAGGCTGAACGCCTGGAAGAAGAGCGCAAAGAGGCCGAACGCAAGGCGGCCAAGTACGTGACCATAAAGTCCGGCGACACCCTGTCCACCATTGCCAAACGCAACGGTACCACTGTCTCCGCGCTGTGCAAGCTTAACGGCATCACTACAAAAACAATCCTGAGAGTGGGTCGCACTCTCAGGGTCAAATAATCGGCGTCCTGCCGGTATGAAGGAGCCTGCAGCCTACAGCTGACAGGCTTCTTTCAGTTTTGTCATAAGGTCGTAGAGGAAGGAGCGTACCTCCCAGGCGTTAACCTCTGCGGCCGGCATCTTTCTCCAGGCCTTGATGTGGGCTGTAGGAACGTCCCACATCGGAACCATCTGGCTGCCTTCGAGCAGGTTGGCGCAGTACTCGGCCGCTTCCAGGAGTGCATCCAGGGTGGCGGGGCGCCTTGCGTCCATTCCAAGGGCTGCCTGAGCCTCTGCGATGGCTTTCTCGGCATAGTGCTCCTGGTTGGGGTTCTCCCTTACCATGGTGGCGAGGTCGTCATTGCGGAAGATGCCCATGAACGAAGTGATGATGGAGGCGTCCCTGATTGTTCCGTCCGGATAGAAGAATCCGTGGATGGGAGCGTATCCGCCGTGGATGAGCAGCTCGAATGCGTAGAATCCGCAGTGATGCTCATAGCATTTCTTGATGGCGAACTCGTAGGGGTTTCCGCGACCGGTGCAGCCTGTCTCGCTGTTCATAAGGGGCTTGTTGTATTTCTTGGCCACGGCCTCGGCAATGTCCCAGGCGGCCTCCGTGCGGGAGGAAGTAGGCAGGTAATCGTGGAATGTGATGATGTCCACCAGGTCTGCTGAAGCCTCCTCCAGGTTCCTTGAGAACTGTACTCCCACGGTTATGGGGTTCTTCTTGTCCAGTTTCTTGACCAGTTCGCAGTAATGGCGTACGTGACGGAAGATCTCTGCCCTGTGCTCCTTGTATTCCTCTTCAGAAGAGGTCTTGTCGTGGTAGCTGTTGCAGGTGGGCTCGTTCATCACGTCCCAGCAGATGATGCCTTCCTCTCCCTTCATGAAGTCTATGAGAGCCTTTACGTACGGGTCACCTTCGGCCTCCCAGAAGCTGGGCTTGAGGATGGCGGGGTCAAGGGAGCATCCGTCCCAGATGATGGGCATCACTGAAATACCCATGCTGTTGGCAATGCGGACGTAGTTGCGGAAGTCGTTGAGGTACTTCTGCGGATTCTCTTTGTAGCGACGGTAGTACAGGCAGATTCGGGTACTGTTCATTCCGATGGCCTTGCCGTAGCCGAGTTCCTTGCGGATGGTGGCCTCGTCCTGCTGCCATCCGAAATAGTGGTTGCCGCGTATGTGGCTGTAATCTTTAAGCAGATCTGCCTTTGCAGGCAATACGACTGCTGCCAGCAATAAGATGCCGGTCAAAAGTTTCAGTGGTTTCATAGTATGGTGATTTATCTGAGATTCTCGTAAAGGTGGACATCGATTCCGCTGCCTTCCAGACCGTCCTTGATTGCCTGGAGATCTGTGTTGCTGAGGTGATAGGGGATGAGCACCTTAGGCTTGATCACCTTGGCGGCCTCGATGCACTGCTCAACGCTCATTGTGTAAGGCAGGTTGGCGGAGAGCAGGGCCACGTCTATGTCCTTGAGGTTTGCCATCTCGGGGATGTGCTCTGTGTCTCCAGTAACGTAGATGCGCAGTCCGTCAATGTCGAATACGAAACCGTTTCCGTTGCCCTTGGGATGGAAGTTCTCCCTGCCCGGGGTGATGTTGTAGGCAGGAACGTAATCTACGCTTATACCCTTTGTAAGGACCTCGGAATCTCCGTTCTTGCGTACTTCACCGCGCTGGAAGGAGTTGAATACGGTCTGGTTCACTATAATGCGGGTGTCTTCGGTCTCCAGGGACTCGATTGTGGGAGCGCTGAAGTGGTCTCCGTGCTCGTGGGTAACCATTATCATCTCGGGCTTGGGGAAGACGCTGTAATCGTATGAATTGTCACCTCGTCCTGCTACAGGGTCAATCTGGATGTCGAAGCCTTTGTAGGAAATGGCCACGCAGCCGTGATAGATAAGAGTGAGTTCTACCCATCCGCCCTTGTCGGTCTTGTAGAATTCAACAGGGTAGAGGTCTTGCTGGGGGGCCGGCTGGCTGGTTGCGCAAGCCGTTGTAAATGCGAGCATTAAAAGGATAAACAGTTTTTTCATAATGGTAAAGATAAGTATTTTAATTGGATAATAATGCCTATATTTGCTTGCATTTTTGGCTGAATATAGATGGCTGACAACAAAAATCTGGTTAAGTATTGCGTACTGCTGCCCATAGTGCTGGCAGTCACAATTTTCCTCTGGGCGGTTCCCACCAGTTTCTATGGGATAGACGCCCTCACCACAGTACAGCAGCGCGTTATTGCATTGTTCGCCTTCGCCGCATTGATGTGGATTTTCGAGATAATCCCCAACTGGACTACATCAGTTCTGGTTGTCGTGCTTTCGCTTCTTACGGTCTCTGACAAGGGGCTTGGCTTCCTGTGTTATCCTGAGGCCGGCAAGCTTATTCCGTATGCGAACATAATGGCGGCTTTCGCAGATCCTGTGGTCATGCTGTTCCTGGGTGGATTCACCCTGGCCATTATGGCGCAGAAGTACTGTCTGGACGTGACTCTTGCCAAGGTCCTGCTCAAACCCTTCGGAACCAAGCCGCGCTGGGTGCTCCTGGGATTCCTGTTAGTCATAGCCATATTCTCAATGTTCATGAGCAACACCGCAACAGCAGCCATGATGCTGGCGCTGCTGGCTCCGGTGCTGGCAGTGCTGCCTTCCGATGACAAAGGCAAGGTGGGCCTGGCTCTTTCAATCCCCGTAGCGGCCAACCTGGGAGGAATTGGCACGACGATAGGAACACCCCCTAACGCCACCGCCGTCCGCTTCCTCTCGCAAGCAGGAATAGAGGTCAGTTTCGCAGAATGGTCGGCACATATGATTCCGTATGTGCTCGTCATGATAATCATAGCCTGGCTGCTGCTTCAGGCCTTCTTCCCGTTCAAGACAAAAGAACTCATCCTGGAGATACCCAAGAACCAGGTTAAGAAAGACTGGAAGAGCTATACCGTATGGATAACCTTCTTCCTCACCTTGATACTTTGGGCTACTGAAAGCATAACCAAGATCAATTCAAACATAGTCGCCCTCATCCCGCTTGCAGTCTTCACTGCTACTGGAATATTCACGAGGGAAGACATAAAGGAAATAAACTGGAGCGTGCTTTGGTTGGTTGCAGGAGGCTTCGCACTCGGTACCGACCTTCAGCAGACAGGCCTTGCAGAAGTCCTTATCAACGCTATCCCGTTCGGCACTCTCCCGGTTCTGCTGGTGTTCGTTATCGCAGGCCTTGTGTGCTATTTCCTTTCAAACTTCATCAGCAATTCCGCTACCGCTGCATTGCTGATACCTATCCTCATTGTCGTCGCAATGGGAATGTCGGAGCCCGCCGCCGCCAATCACTCGGCTTTCCTGGCTCTGGGCGGAACCCATGCAATGATCATATTTGTTGCGACCTGTGCCTCGATAGCGATGGTACTTCCTATTTCCACGCCTCCAAATGCCATAGCCAGTTCCACGGGAATGGTCCAGACCAGGGATATGGCAAAAGTGGGCATATTGATAGGCGTGATAGGCTTTGTGCTGGGTTATCTGTGGCTGACGGTCATCTTCCCATTCGCATAATCTTTTATTCATAATATGAGAACTAAACTTATTATCGCAGCAACATTGAGCCTTGTGCTTTCCGCAGGAGCTTTTGCTCAGAACGAGAGCAATTTCAAATTCTACGGCTTCATCAGAAACTACGCTCACGTAGACACAAAAGAGAGCCTTGCAGGTACTGTAGACCTGTTCAACTATGTACCTAAGCCTACAGCTGCCAACTATGAAGGCAACGTAATGTCCTACCATATGACCGCCATCACTTCCCGCGTGGGCGTGGATGTAAGCGGATATGAATTCAACGGAATGAAAGTAGGCGCCAAGATGGAAGCGGACTTCTACAACGGCCCCAGCGGGGTTACAGGAACCGCCGTCCTCCGTCTGCGCCAGGCATATATGACCCTGGGCTGGGACAATGGATTCTCAGTAAAAGCCGGACAGGGCGTTCACCCTATGGCCGCAGACATGCCCGACGTAATCTCCCTTAACACCGGAGCTCCTTTCGGTCCGTTCAGCCGCACTCCTTACGTACAGATTGACCAGAAACTCAGTGACGGATGGTCCATCAGCGCAGCCGGAATCTGGCAGATGCAGTATCCTTCCTGCGGTCCTAATGGAGCTTCTGCCGACTATATCAAGAATTCCGGCATCCCCGAGCTCTATTTCGCAGTTAACCGCACCTCAGGCAACGCGTTGTTCAGGTTGGGAGTCGACATGCTTTCGCTCAAGCCGTACGTTGGTGGAAAGAGGGAGAACGAGTTCTCCGCCTATTTCTACGGACAGTACAAGGAGGGTCTTTTCAGTGCCAAGCTTAAGACAACTGTAGCTCAGGACGGATCACAGATGAATCTGAACGGAGGCTATGCAGTTACCGCGGCATCCGCTTCCTTCAACAGCAGGGATTGGGAATTCACTCCTACCCGCAACTCTTCCACCTGGCTGAGCCTTTCTTACGGATCTGCTTGGCAGGCAGTGCTTTTCGCCGGCTACGTGAAGAATTTTGGAACAGCCAAGGAAATCCTAGGGGGAGACTTCCTCTATTTCTCCAAGAACAGCTACAAGCAGATGAGGCAGATGTACAGGCTTTCACCTACCATCATCCGCAATATGGGAAAGGTTGCCCTCGCCCTGGAGTGTGAGATCACTGGCGTCGAGTATGGTTCAAGGCTGAACACGTCAAACGGACTCTACGAAGTGACCGGAGTGAACGACGGATGGCTCACCAACACCCGTCTGCAGCTTATGCTCAAGTACACTTTCTAATAAATAATATAATGAAAAAGCTGATCACTGTCATCCTTATCGCGGTTTCGGCCTTTACTGCCGCCACCTGCGCAAGCAGGAAGGCTGCAAAGGAGCTGGAAATTTCGTTTAACTACAACAAGCAGCAGGGCCCCGGCTCCAACCAGTACGCAGTATGGGTCGAGGACGAGGCCGGTGCAGTGGTAAAGACACTGTTCGTGACGGAGTTCACGTCAAAGGGACGCTCACGCGGAGGGCAGCCTGCACAAAGAGGCTATACCTTCCGTCCCACCTGTATTCCTTCCTGGGTCAAGGCTGTCAAGGCCGAGACCCTGACCGATGCTCAGATGGACGCTTTTACAGGAGCCACCCCAGCTGCCAGCGGGCTGCAGACTTTCACCTGGGACTTCACCGACCAGGAAGGAATGGCGGTTCCTGCCGGCACCTATACGGTTTACCTGCAGGCTACTTATTACAACGAGGGAATTGTGACCTACAGCGGCACCTTCTCCAACAAGGATACAGGCCCCCTGGCCTTGAAGGAAGAGTTTGCGGCCGATGTCCAGGAGCACAAGGACATGATCACAAACGTAAAGGCAGAGCTTAGATAGCCCTGCCTTTTTTATTCAACAAGAAACAACTGATTATTTCAGTATCCTGTATTTGCCTATGAGAGGGAGTTCCTTGGCCTTGCCCTGTATGGCGTAAACGATGCCGATGATGGCAAAGATGCCGCTTATGAAGCCCAGGATGGATCCGATGAATCCGATGACAGGGATTCTGGAGATGACGCCGCAGAGGATTGCCACAAGCAAGAGAAGGAGTCCCTGGTTAGTGTGGAAACGTGCGAATTTGGAGTCTTTGGCCGCGAATAACGGGATAAGTACCAGAATTCCCAGATAAGCCAGGATTGCCATCACTTTGTTGGAGTTGATGTCTGCCTGATCGCATTCGGCCGTGTTGTCAGCTGCATTCTTGAACTGATCGCCTACTTTGTCCAGAGTTTCCTGGACGCCATTTTTTTTCTCGTTTTCTTCCATAGCGGGTAGTATTTAGTTTTTAGTAATTGTCAGGTAAACAAAAATAATAAACAAATCTTAAAAAACCACGCACGGGAGGTCAAAAAAATTATTTATCAAAATTTCGTAAAAAAGTATTGTTTTTCAATAATTATTTATAGATTTGCGAAAACAAATACTTTTTTTACTATGGTTGAATGGTGGTCTTCACTCAGTACATTGATGAAAGCGTTGTGGGGAATTACCCTTTCCGCTTCACTCATTTTCGTAATACAGACTATAATGACTTTCCTGGGAGCCGATTCCGACTTCAACACCGATTTCTCGGGGGACTTCTCAGGAGACGTGCCCGGTGACGTTTCTGGTGATTTCTCCGGCGACGGAGCCGATGCCGGTTCCGGAATGGGCCTTCTGACATTCCGCAATTTCATAAATTTCATGCTGGGATTCGGCTGGACCGCCGTTCTGCTTCGCCAGAGCATAAAGTCCAACACCCTGCTGTTCACAATCGCGATAATCGTGGGCGTCATCCTGGTGGTTCTGGTGATGCTGCTTTTCAAGTGGCTTGCCGGAATGCAGCAGTCAGGCAACATTGACGTCTACAAATCTGCTATTGACTGCACCGGAAAGGTATATCTGGCAATCCCCGGCGGAAGGAAAGGAGAAGGGAAAGTCCAGATTTCCATCAACAACTCCGTACGCGAGTACGACGCCGTCACCGACGGTGAAACCCTGCCTACAGGCAAGGACATACGCGTAGTGGACGTAGTGGGTCCTACCACCCTCCTGGTAGAAGAAATGAATTCAGTAATAATTTAACGACATAAGACAATGGAACTTTATCTTGTACTCATCATCGTGGCGATTGTCTTCGTCACATTTACCGCAATCCTGGCTCGTTACAAACGTTGCCCTTCGGACAAGATCCTTGTAATCTACGGAAAGACTGGCAGGAACAAGCAGGGCGCAGTCTCTTCGGCACGCTGTATCCACGGCGGCGCCTCATTCATCTGGCCTGTGTTCCAGAGCTATTCCTTCCTGGACCTCACGCCTATCTCTATCGAGTGCAACCTTACCAACGCTCTTTCTAAGCAGAACATCCGCGTAGATGTTCCCTGCCGCTTCACCGTGGGTATCTCCACCGAGCCTGAGAACATGACCAACGCCGCAGAGCGCCTCCTCGGCCTCAAGATCGACGACATCCGCAACATCGCCACCGATATCCTCTTCGGACAGCTTCGTCTGGTGATTGCCACGATGGACATCGAGGAAATCAACGCCGACCGCGACAAGTTCCTTGCAAACGTCAGCACCAACGTGGAGGCCGAGCTCCGCAAGATAGGCCTCAAGCTCATCAACGTCAACGTTACCGACATCCGCGACGAGTCCGGCTATATCGAGGCTCTCGGTAAGGAGGCCGCCGCTAAGGCCATCAACGACGCAAAGAAGAGCGTAGCAGAGCAGAACCGCTACGGAGAGATCGGAAAGGCAGAGGCCGACAGGGACAAGGACATCCGAATTGCCGAGACTAACCGCGACACCCGTATCAACACCGCCGACGCCAACGCCAAGGCCGTCGAGGGAGAGAACAATTCCAAGATAGCCATTGCCCAGTCCGACGCAATGCGCCGCGAGAAGCAGGCCGAGGCAGAAAGGCTGGCCGTAGCCGCCGAGAAGGTTCAGGCCGCCAAGGCTCTTGAGGAGGCTTACAAGTCTGAGCGCGACGCCGAGCTCGCCCGTGCCGAGAGGGAGAAAGCCACCCAGCAGGCCAACATCGTGGTAGCGGCAGAAATAGAGAAGCAGAAGATGATAATCGCCGCCGAGGCCGAGGCCGAGAAGCTCCGCCGTGAGGCCAAGGGAGAGGCCGACGCAATCTATGCCAAGATGGCCGCCCAGGCCAACGGTACCCTGGAGATACTCTCCAAGCAGGCAGAAGGTTTCAACCAGATGGTTCAGGCCGCCGCGGGAGATCCTCAGAAGGCCGTGCTTATGCTCATCGCCGACAGGCTGCCGGAACTCGTAAAGACTCAGGTGGAAGCCGTGAAGGGCATAAAGATAGACAAGGTAACCGTATGGGACGGCGGAAACGCCAAGGACGGAAAGACCGCCACTTCCAATTTCATTTCGGGTATGATGGGATCTGTTCCGCCGCTTCAGGAACTCTTCAAGATGGCAGGAATGTCCCTGCCCAACTTCCTCCAGGGGGAAGCTCCCAAGGACGAAGCGCCAGCCGAGGCTGCGCCTGAAAAGGCTGAATAACCATGCAGATAATCGTTAACATAGACGTAATGCTTGCGCGCAGGAAAATGTCTTCCGGCGAGCTTGCCCAGAAGGTAGGGATCACGCCCGCCAACCTTTCCGTCCTGAAGACCGGAAAGGCCAAGGCGGTGCGTTTTTCCACCCTGGCGGCTCTGTGCAGCGCCCTGGACTGCCAGCCTGGGGATATCCTGGAGTTTCGCGAGGACGAACAGTAACCTGCCGTATGCTTAGAGAAGAAACCGTTTTCGGCCCCATTCATTCCCGAAGGCTGGGTAACTCCCTGGGGATAAACCTTTTGCCGCGTGATGGTAAGGTCTGCAATTTCGACTGCATCTATTGCGAATGCGGCTGGAACAAGGACGGAGTCGGCGGAGAGGCTCTTCCAACGGCCGCCCAGGTCCGCAGCGCCTTGGAGGACAAGTTGGCCGCCCTTCTGCTGGAAGGCACGGCCATAGACTCCATAACCTTCAGCGGCGACGGAGAACCCACCCTCAATCCCGAGTTCCCACGCATCATAGACGACACTTTGGCCCTCAGGGACGCATACTGTCCCGTAGCCAAGGTGTCCGTCCTTTCCAACGCGACCCGCGTGCACGTGCCTGAAGTGTTCGACGCCCTTTCAAAGGTGGACAATCCCATAATGAAGATAGACGCTCCGACCAACGCCCTGGCTGCACTCATAAACAATCCGGCCCCAGGGTACGATGTCGGCAGGGTAGTGGAGGCACTTAAGCGCTTCCAAGGCGATTTCTGCCTCCAGACAATGTTCCTGCGCAGTCCATCTTTCTGCTCCACATCACCTGAGGCGCTTCAAGGATGGAAGGACATAGTGCGGACGCTCAGGCCAAGGCAGATAATGGTCTACACCATCGACAGGCCCACTCCGCAGTCCGGTTTGGAGAAGTTCAGCGTTCAGCAGATGCGCGAAGCGGTGAGCGACCTGATAAATGAAGGATTCAATATCCAGATTTGCGGATAGTTCCTAAAAAATGGTTATCTTTAATGACGCTAAAAAAGATAACCATATGAACTTTAAGGATATTCTTAACCTGCTTAAAACTTGGAAGTTCTGGAAGGAGCTTCTCATAATGACCCTCGGAATGCTGGTGACTGCTGCTGCGGTCTACTATTTCCTGCTTCCGAGCCAGTTGGTTGTAGGCAGCATGACCGGACTTGCGATGGTTATCAGCGCGCTGTTCGCAAAGGCCGGTCTCATAGTCAAAGTCTCAGTCATCGTTACGGCCATAAATGCGGTGCTCCTTATCCTTGCCTGGCTTCTGATAGGCAAGGAATTCGGGGCCAAGACCGTTTATACCGCAATGATCCTGGGCCCCTGTATCGATTTCTGGGAGAAAGTCCTTCCTTACCAGAACCTGCTGGCTGAAGGATCCACTTCGGTTATGGGGGACATCTGGTTCGACCTCCTGTTGTTCGTGCTCCTTCTG
>JAEEGL010996445.1_pt1 | contig 17367 bp, 13 predicted proteins | sample 9134231 | NCBI WGS metagenome assembly JAEEGL01 (sample SAMN16246548, study PRJNA631951) | gut metagenome | biome: gut microbiome; feature: rumen; material: fiber-attached | host: Bos | place: Iran: Karaj | collected 2018-10
ATCTTTAATACGTTGCATAGCCATTTTATCATCAGATAAATCTACACCATGTTCTTTTTCAATATCTTTAACTAAGTAATCAACAATACGTTTATCAAAGTCATCTCCACCTAAATGGTTATTACCACTAGTTGATTTAACTTCAAATACACCATCACCTAGTTCAAGAATAGATACATCGAATGTACCTCCACCTAAGTCATAAACAAGTACTGTTTGTGACTCTTCTTGTTTATCTAGACCATAAGCAAGTGCTGCAGCAGTTGGTTCATTAATAATTCTTTCTACTTCTAAGCCAGCAATTTTACCAGCATTTTTAGTAGCTTGTCTTTGGGCATCATTAAAGTATGCTGGAACTGTAATAACAGCTCTTGATACTGTTTCACCTAAATAAGCTTCAGCAGTTTTCTTTAAGTCTCCTAAAATCATAGCAGAAATTTCTTCTGGAGTATATTTCTTTCCATTAACTTCTACTTTTTCTTTAGTACCCATTAATCTTTTAATAGAACTTACTGTTTCTGGATTAACAACAGTTTGTCTTTTAGCAGCTCCACCTACAATGATTTCACCATTTTTAAATGCAACTACTGAAGGAGTAGTTCTTTCTCCTTCTGGATTAGCTATAACTTTAGCTTCTCCACCTTCATAAACACATACACAACTATTAGTTGTACCTAAGTCAATACCTATAATTTTACTCATATTTATTCCTTCTTTCTTATTCGCTAACTTTTACCATAGCGTGTCTAATAACTTTATCTTTTAATAAATATCCTTTTTGAAGTACTTCTAGTACCATACCAGGATTAACTCCATCACGGTGTTCAGTTAGAACAGCTTGATGATAGTTAGGATCAAATGGTTTATTATTACCATCTATTGCTTTTACTCCGTATTTTTCAAGAATAGCAACTTGATTACAATAAGTCATTTTAAATCCTTCTAAGAACTTAGAAAGTTCATCTGATAAATCAGGTGTATCCATTTTAATAGCTCTTTCAAAATTATCTATTATAGGAAGTAATTCTTTTACTAAATCTTCATTACAATATTTTAAAGATTTTTCTACTTCCTCATCTTTTCTTTTACGATAGTTAACTAAATCAGCTTTAGCTATTAAAGATTCATTTTTTAAATCTTCTACCATCTTTTTTAAAACTTCATTTTGTTCTTTTAATAAATCATTTTCTTTTTTTAAATGGCTTTCTTTTTTAGGCTTTTCCTCTTTAACAGGAGCCTTTACTTCTTCTTTTACAGTTTCTTCCATGTTTCCTCCATTATCTATCACTCATATTTTTAGTAATATAATCTAGTAAAGAAACAACTCTATCGTACTGCATTCTCTTTGGTCCAATTAAAGCTATAGTACCTTCTCTACCATTAACATTATATTTAGTTTTAATAATAGTTACATCATCTGATAAATCATTTTCACTACCAATATAGATATTAATACCACTATCAGATTCTTTAACATTATTAATTAATTCTTTATCTTCAAATTTACTAATAATCTCTCTTATCTTATCTGAATCATCAAATTCTGGTTGTTTAAGTAAATTACTTTGTCCAGCCATTGAAAATGATTGATTACTAAAATCACTAAATGCTGAATAGAAAGCATTATATAACGCTTCTGATTGTTTAACATATTTACCTATTACTGGTTTTACTTCAAACTCAAGTACTGAGCTTACTTCATCAATAGGTGTTCCTACAATCATCTTATTAATTATTTCTACAGTCTTCTTAATTTCATTAATATCAATTTTACCTTCTAGTACAACATTTCTGTGTTCAACATGTCCTTTATCAGTTATTACTATTGCTACAAGAGAGTTTTCACTAACAGGAACTACTTCTACTTTAGTAACAATATTTTCTTTAGATGATTTACCAAGTATAACAGCAGTTAAACTTGTCATCTCTGATACTATTTGAACACTTTTCTCAATATAATCATCTAGCATTAATGAATGATTATGAACTAATGCTTGTAATTTTAATACATCATCACCAGATAATTCCTTAGGTACCATAATATGATCTACATAATATCTATACCCTTTTTCACTAGGGACTCTTCCTGATGAAATATGTGTCTTTTCAATAAGTTCATTCTCTTCTAGAAACGCCATTTCATTTCTTACAGTTGCACTTGAACATTTAAGAATATTACATAAAGCATTCGAACTAACAGGTTTAGCATCCTTTATATAATCTTCTACTATTAGTTTAAGTAACTGTGTTTGTCTAGAGTTTAACATTTAATCACCTCTATTTAATTAGCAGTATCACCATTCAACTGCTATTTAAAGTTTACCACTATAAATTAGCACTGTCAATACTTCATTGCTAATTTTACACATAAAAAAGAAGGATTAAATCCTTCTTTAGTTTATATAGTTAAACGATTAAGCTGATTGTTCTGAGCAAACTACTTCATCACCTAAAGTTCTAGTAGCAGTTTCACCTTCACCAGAAACTGTGAAGTTAGCACAATCAAAACTGTCTTTTTTGAATTTTAGGTAAACATTACCAACGCTATCGATTTCAAATACAGCATCACTATCAGAATATAAATCAGGAATTTCTCCAGTTAATTCAAGTTCTGCTTTTAATCCAGCAACAGTTAATTGAGTTTTATCTCCACCATTATATCCAGCACCAGTAGATCCCATGAAGTTTTTGTAGCATTCAGCACCACTTAAGTTTTTACCACCATTGATTTGGCAAGTAGTGAAATAAGTTCTTGCTTGTCTAATCATTTCATCTCCAGTAGCTTCATCAGCACCTTTTCTTGATTGTCTAATAACATTATTTACAGATGGAATTGCGATTAAAGCGATAACACCTAAAATTAAAATAACGGCTAGTAATTCGATTAATGTGAAACCTTTTCTATTTTTCATTTTTTCTCCTCCTCTATCTTTACTTAAAGTATAGCAAAACCATTATTTCAAGTCAATATACTTGTAAAAAACTTTACAAAAAAAGAGACATAAGTCTCTTATTTTTCTAAAAGCATTTTTAGTTCATTTTCTTCTTTTAATAAATTTTGTCTATCAAGTTCTACGATATGAGCTGGAGCTTTATTAACATAGTTCTCATTAGATAGAAGATTCTTTCTTCTTTCTATAGATTTCTTTAAATCTTCTATTTGTTTTTCTTTTAATGCTTTTTCTTCTTCTGTTTCTACTTTTTCAAAGTAAATTGTAGCTTTATACTTACCTACTTCTACTTTATAAGAATTAATAGATAATTCTTCATCTATTATATTATCAGTAAGTTTAAGCATTTTAATAATTATTTCATCCTTAATATTTAGAAGTACTTTAGCATCTTTAGAAATACTATTTTCTGCTTTAACATTTCTAAAATTAGAAATAAATTCTACTTTTTCATCTACATTCTTTAGTTCTTCTTCAAATATAAACTTATCTTCATATTTAGGATATTCAGATATCATTATAGATTCAGAGTCTTTTATAGGAAGCATTCCATATATTTCTTCAGTTACAAAAGGCATAAATGGATGAAGTAGTTTTAAAATACCTGTTAATATGTAACATAATACTGACTTAGTAGTTTTAGAATCACTATTAAACTTACTAAATTCAATATAACTACTACAGAAATCATCATATATAAATGAATATGTTTCTGCACCAAATAAGTTAAATTCATATTTATCCATATGATTAATACTTGATTTAACGATATTTTCATATTTAGTTAATATCCATTTATCTTCTTCTGTTAAATTACTAAAGTCGTATTCATTTAATCCTTCTATGTTCATAAGAACGAATCTAGAAGCATTCCATATCTTATTAATATAATTCCAAGTACTAGTTAGTTTTGTTTCGTCAAAACGTAAATCTGTACCAAATGCTACATCAGTATTTAAATAATATCTTAAGGCATCTACACCATATTTATCAATCATATCAAATGGATCTACACCATTACCTAAAGATTTACTCATCTTACGGCCTTCTTTATCTCTAATAAGTCCGTGGATAATACAATCTTTAAATGGTCTTACACCATTTAGTTCTTCTGATTGGAACATCATTCTTGCTACCCAGAAGAAAATAATATCATATGCTGTTACTAGGCAGTCATTTGGATAGTATCTTTCTAAATCTTCAGTTTTATCTGGCCATCCTAGTGTTGAAAATGGCCAAAGTGCTGAAGAGAACCATGTATCAAGAACATCTTCGTCTTGAACCCATCCTTCTCCTTCTGGTGCTTCCATACCTACATATATTTCTTCACCTTTATACCATGCAGGAATTCTATGTCCCCACCATAACTGACGTGATATACACCAGTCATGACAATCTGTCATCCAAGAGTTAAGTAAGTTTTCAAATCTTTCTGGAACAAAGTTTACTTTGTTATCACTATCTTTTTGTATTTCAAGAAGTTTATTTGCAAGTCCATCCATTTTAACAAACCACTGTTTCTTAACCATTGGTTCAACCATAACACCTGTTCTTTCAGAGTGGCCTACTTCATGAACAAGTGGTTCTATATCTAAAAGTAATCCTTCTTCTTTTAAATCTTTAAGAAGTTCTTCTCTACAATCTTCTCTTGTCATACCTTGATATTTTTTAGGTACATTTTCATTCATAGTAGCATCATCATTCATAATACAAATTCTTTCTAGATTATGACGATTTCCTACTTCGAAGTCGTTAGGATCATGAGCTGGAGTAATTTTAACTACACCAGTACCTTTTTCCATATCAGCATGTTCATCTGCTATTACTGGAATAGGTTTATTCATTATTGGAAGAATAGCATTCTTTCCAATATATTTTTTATATCTATCATCATCTTTATTTACGGCTACTGCTGTATCACCAAATAAAGTTTCTGGACGAGTAGTTGCTACATCTAAGAATTCATCAGTACCTTCTATCATATATTTCAAATGATAAAAAGCACTCTTTTCTTCAGAGTAAATAACTTCTTCATTAGATAAAGCTGTTTTAGCAGCTGGATCCCAGTTAATAATCTTTTCTCCTCTATAGATAAGACCTTTATTATAATAATCAACAAATACTTTAGTAACAGCTTTATTTAAACCTTCATCTAAAGTAAATCTTTCTCTTGTATAATCTACTGATACTCCCATAGCAGCCCACTGATCACGAATATGTCTGCCATATTCATGAGTCCAGTCCCAGCATGCATCTAAGAATTTTTCTCTACCATATTCATATTTGTTAATACCTTGATCTTTTAACTTTTTAACTACTTTAGCTTCAGTAGCTATAGCAGCATGGTCCATACCTGGAAGCCATAATGTATCGAATCCTTGCATTCTTTTATAACGAATAATTGCATCTTGAATAGATACGTTATAAGCATGTCCGATATGAAGTTTACCTGTTACATTAGGTGGAGGTATAACTATTGAATAAGGATCATTTCCTTTATTCTTACCTGCTTCAAAATAACCTTTTTCTTTCCAAGTATTATATTTATCTTTTTCTACTTCTAAATGATTATATTTTATATCTAACATTTATATCCCTCTTTCTTTCATATACTTCATATTGTAATCAAGTAATATTTTAAATTTTTCTTTATCTTTAAGTAAATTATAATAACTAGTTAAATAATCAAAGAATTCTTTTAAACATTCTTTATAATTTATATCATATATAAAACCAAATTTTATTGCGGCGTGATCATTAGTGGTTTTCATTTCTTTTTTACCGACTCGTTCATAATTCTTAATATGATTAATAATAACTTCTGATATATTTGAATTATCTCCAGTAAAGAAACTTAATTCATTTAAAACTCCTAAACTATACATAATATCAATTTTATCAACATCTCTAAGTAATTTAGAAAGTCTACTTTCTTTCTCATCAGTAATATTTGGTAATTCTAATATATTGTGATTTAAAATAACTTTTTCTATTAAACTATAATACTTCTTATCAATATTAAACTTTTCAATATAGTTATCTTTAAATAGAAGCTTAGCACCTAATTTAGCATGATCTATATTAATATCACTATAGGAATCATATCTTTTAAACTGTTCAAATCTTCCAAAGTCATGTAATAGTCCTATTACTTTGGCTAAGTAGATATCTTCTTTACTAAATCCAAGTATATTTGCATACTTTTCTGATAAAGACATAACTCTTAAAGAATGATTATATTTTTGAAGTATTCTTTCATCATCTAAATTAAAGTTATCTACATATTCTTTAAATATATCTACCATAATATCACCTACTAAAAAAGCGACCACCACCCTATAAGGGCGAATGATCGCGGTACCACCTTACTTATATCAAAAGATATATCTCTAATCGTTAACGAGATTAACCGTTTTATCCTATTTACTTAGATAAACTCTCAAAAGCTACCTTCTATATACTTTTATTATTAGTTTTCACCAACCACTAACTCTCTAAAATATCCGTATATATACTCCTCTTTCTCACTGATTTACACCAATTATAATAGTTTAGTACTTATTTGTCAATAATTATTACTTATACCTTATTAGGTATAAAACAGAAGTATTTGTTGGACGAGCCGTATAGCTTGCTACTATCGAAGTATAAGAGCTACTTGTTACATATCTACCCGTTAATGTATTTAATTCATTCGAACCCGTAATGGCAAAATCATGCTTTTCAGGCCTCATTGATTGATTAAATGTAGAAGTATAAAGTCCTTTCCCATAGTCAGCAACATATGTACCAGGGTGTTCGGTTCCATCTTGATGGACACCAACTGATTCACCGCTACCTTGACTTGCATGACTATTAGTACCCGTTCCTCTTAAAAACTCTCCTCTAAGGTCAGGTACTGCAAATGTTGTAGTACCATTTCCACCAAAATAGTTATATGAACCAAAGTTAGTTTTAATATGTTCTGCAAGAAGCGGAAAATCACTTATATTATAAACAGTACCAGCACACTTTAAAAAGAAATTTGGGATAGTAGTACCCATATAACTTAGAATGGTTCCTACTGGAGTAGACTGACACTCTTTAGCATATAAATCATCTAAAGCAGATCCGACATTTGAAGCTTTCCAGTTAGCATCTACTGATGTAAAGCCTATATCAGACGCTAGATAACTTGCAGCAAATACGATGGATAAAGACGTAAAAGCAACGCCAAATAAGAAAACAAATATTTTACTATTAAGTATTTTCTTCATATTCACCCATCCTATCTTATACAATAATTATATATATACGTATATATTTAGTCAATAAAAAGGAACCTTTAAGGTTCCTTAATCAACACTAATTGTATGTCGGATATATTCTTGTAATACTATATGAACCACCTACATTATATCCATAATTTTTATTTAGCCCTGCTCCATTATAACTTACAGAACTTGTACATGTTGTTTCACCTGTTAATGATGATACATCAAGCGATAATGTTCCCGAACGAGATGCATTATTATCTCCACCATCTCTTGATGCTGCTACTGCAGCTGATTTAGCACCACATTTAACCGTTAATCTAATATATCCTGTTGAATCATATGATCCAGTTGCGGATATTTTATATACATAATTTATCATTTTAACATCAGTTAAATCCATAGTAAACGATGGACCATTAGCACTGCCAGTAAGTCTATCCCAATCTCCCTTATTATTATTAAAATAAACAGTTCCACTCCATGATTTAGATGCCGTATTATTTGTACAACTATCAGATGCGCAGACTCCCGATTTATCCCAAATTGTTTCAACTTGACATGATTGTGTATTGCACTCTTCTTCTAACTCTTCGGTTATAAGTGCACATGAATTCGTTCTAGTTCTTTTTCCGCCTCCACACTTAACGGAGCATTCTGACCATTCAGAGTATTTATTTTCACCATCAGAAGTACTTCCTAAAGAGAATACACTTGAACGATTACCAGTTTCATCTTCTGCAATAGCCCAAGCATAATATGATGTACCACAACTTCTAGTAAAATTTCTATTAATAGAGAATCTACTATCTGATTTAGATGGAGCTGTTTTATCGTTTGAAATAATATATTTATATGTTACAGGTGATCTATCATCTATTGATCCTGATGCAGGAACTAATATTGTTGAATTAGAATCACTACCTGTTACATCACCAATTAATCCAATAGTTGGAGTTGTTGGTGCTTCTATATCACCCGTATCAATTTTTAAACTGTTCGATATATTATCAGATTTATCTTTAGCAAACGCATAATAAACATTTGATTTAGTAAAAGTATATTCTACATAAGAATTTTCAGTAGCAATCCACTGACAAGTACTAGAATCATTCGTTGTTGTTATACAATATGAATCTACTCCTTCTCCGTCATCAGTAATTACTAATTTTAAAACATCTTTATCAAGTGTTCCAATTAGTTGAGGAGCCTCTATATCATCAGTTATAAATGTTATACCTTCTGATACATTACCTTTTTTATCTTTAGCATAAGCTGTATATGTTCCATTTTTAGTTAATGTATGTTCAGCGTAGTTTCCTTTTACTTCATTCCATTTACAAGTACTAGTTCCTACTGTACTTGAAACGCAGTAACTATCTATTCCTGATTCACCATCATGCATTGTTAATTTTAGCAAATCTCTAGTTAAAGTTCCTGTAATTGTTGGTTTAGTTGTATCAATATCCCCGCATGCTTTACCTATACTTAAATCATCTTTAGTTCCTGATACACAGTATTTTCCATCACTAATATAACTTGCTTTTACTGTTTTAGCGTCTTCTACAACTATACTACCACTTACTGGTACTTTACCAGTAAATTCTAGTTTGGTATCACCATTTGTACAAACTTTTCCGTCACAGTTAAAAGAGACTGGATAGCTTATTTTATTTCCAGAATTTAGCTGTGCTACTGATGAATAATTCTCTCCCGTTTTAATTATTGTTTTTACTGACGTTTTAAATGCTTCTTTTTTAGAATATTCTACGATGTTACCTACAGTTGATGTTGCAATTAAAGCAATTATTCCTAAAACGATTATAACTGCTAAAAGTTCTAATAAAGTGAAGCCTTTATCTTTAAACTTTGCTTTCATAGATAACTCTCCTATCTTATAACATAATTATATAGGTATTGAAGTTAATAGTCAATAAAAGAAAAAATAGTTGCTAAGCAACTATTTTTCTGCGTCTTTATTTACTTTTTTAGCAATTCCTTTAACAGCATCTAATACTTCAATTGGAATAGCAAAGATAACTGTATTGGATTGATCTGAACTTAAATCATTTAAAGTAGCAAGTGTTCTTAAGTGAAGTGCACCTGGAGTTGAACCCATCATATTTGCAGCTTTGCTTAAATTTTCAGCAGCCTCAACTTCACCAGCAGCTTTAGTAATAACAGCTGCTTTTTCTCTTTCAGCTTCTGCTACTTTAGCAATAACTCTCTTCATTTCTTCTGGTAAAGAAACGTCTTTAAGTTCAACATTTTCTACTTTAATTCCCCAAGGATCAGTAGCTTCATCAATGATTGAACAAATTTCTGTAGAAATTCTTTCTCTTTGAGAAAGTAATTCATCTAGAGTTACAGAACCTACTGCATTACGCATTGTAGTTTGTGCAAGTTGACCTACTGCATAATAGAAGTTTTCAACTTCACAAATAGCTTTACCAGCATCTACTACTTTATAGTAAATAACAGCATTGATTTTAACAGAAACGTTATCTTTAGTGATAGCTTCTTGTTCTGGTACGTCAACAGCTTTAGTTCTGATATCTACCTTTCTATAAGATTGAATAATTGGAAGAACAATGTTCCATCCTGGTGTAAGCATTTTTTTATACTTACCAAAAGAGAATAAAATTCCTCTTTCGTACTCATTAATTTGTTTAATAGATTTTAAAATAACAAGTACTAAAATAACAATAATAATCCAAAATAATTCCATAAACATCCTCCTAGAGATATTATAGCACAATATAAAAAAAACTGATATTAAATTAATATCAGTTTTCAGTAATTTATAATTAACCAACATAAGTGATTTTAGCTTTTCCGTTATCTGTATTTACACCACTAGTTGTTGTTGGAGAATATGTTGTTCCTTCATATGTTATTTCTGGAACTCCACCTATCCAACCGGATCCTCCACCACCTCCGGCAGAACCAGAAGTATGATTTGTATATCCGCTTTTGTAGGCGCCTCCACCGCCGTAGAAGCCTCCGCCTCCACCACCGACGTATTTCCAGTAACCTTCTCCACCGACTCCAGCACCGCTACCAGCACCAAAGCTTGCTCCTGATGTTTGAGTTCCTCCACCACCAGGACTACCTGTAGTATATTCATCAGAAGATGTAGAACCTCTACTTCCGCTTAATCCTCCTCCGGCTCCTCCACCGAATTGACTAGAAAGACCAGCAGCCCAGTTATAAGCTCCACCGCCTCCGCCTCCAGCGACGATAAGACCTTTTTTATTATCAACAAATTCAGTTTTACCAATATCTTTAAGTGTTCCAGTTACTAAAGCGATGTGTGTTGCACCACCGCCTCCTCCAGCTCCTCCATCACTAGAAGGATACTCAGTAGCACCAGCACCACCACCATTAAAGCCTCCGGCAGGTCTTGAAGCAGTTGAATAAGCTCCTTTGCCTCCAACTGTTATAAATAACGAAGTATTATTTTCAAGTTCGATATAGCCTACTGAATATCCACCAGCTCCGCCATATCTTCCTCCACCTTGTGCACCCCATACTTCTAATTTGTATAGACCACTACATGGAACCTTCCATTCTTCAGAAGTTTTGTTATATGCAAAATCAAATTCTTGTCCAGATGGATAGTCGCATACTAAATCCTTTGTTATTTCATATTTTAGGTAATCTGATATATTACCAGCTGCATCCTTTGCATATATATAGAATGCGCCTGCTGAAGTAAACTTATATACTATAGAAGTTTCAGATATACTTGTCCAAGAGCAAGATTCTGAACTTTCTGTTTTACTTACGCAGTATCCTGTAACTCCTACATCATCTTTAAATGTAAGTGTTACTTTACTATTATTAAGTTCACCTGTTATAGTTGGTTTTTCTATATCTCCTGTTACTATCTTGACTGATTTAGATGTATTATCAGATGTATCTTTTACAAATATATAATATGTTCCAGATTTATATAATGCATGATTTATAGTATTACCTTCTGTTACTATCCAAGAACATGTATTAGAATTATCAGTTACATTTATACAGTATGCTGTTACTCCTACATTATCTGTATAATTTAGTGTTAATACATTTTTATTTCTTGTTACTGATAATGTTGGATCTTCAATATCACCTGTTGCAACTTTTAAACCATCTGATATATTACCAGCCTTATCCTTTGCAAATGCATAATATGTATCAGATTTATCAAATGTATATTCTACATATGAACTTTCTACTGCTATCCACTTGCAAGTACTTGAATCATTAGTAGTTGTAATACAATATGACTCTGTTCCGTCACCATTATCTGTAATTACTAATTTAAGTGTTCTCTTATCAAGTGTTCCAATAAGTTCAGGTGCTTCTATATCATCAGTTATAAATGTTATTCCTTCTGATACATTACCTTTTTTATCTTTAGCATATACACTATATGTGCCATTCTTTTTAAGTTCATGTTCAGCGTAGTTTCCTTTTACTTCATTCCATTTACAAGTACTAGTTCCTACTGTACTTGAAACACAGTAACTATCTATTCCCGATTCTTTATCATGCATTGTTATTTTAATTATATTCTTATCTAAGGAAACAGTTAGTGTTGGTTTAGTTGTATCAATATCCCCACATGTTTTACCTATACTTAGATCATCTTTAGTTCCTGATACACAGTATTTTCCATCACTAATATAACTTGCTTTTACCGTTTTAGCATCTTCCACAACAATACTACCACTTACTGGTACTTTACCAGTAAATTCTAGTTTAGTATCACCATTTGTACAAGCTTTTCCATCACAGCTAAAAGATACTGGATAACTTAATTTATTTCCAGAATTTAACTGTGCTACTGATGAATAATTCTCTCCCGTTTTAATTATTGTTTTTACTGACGTTTTAAATGCTTCTTTTTTAGAATATTCTACGATGTTACCTACAGTTGATGTTGCAATTAAAGCAATTATCCCTAGTACTATGATAATTGCTAAAAGTTCTAATAAAGTGAAGCCTTTATATTTAAACTTTGCTTTCATAGATAACTCTCCTATCTTATAACATAATTATATAAGCATATATATTTAAAATCAAGTAAAAGAATTATTAGACTTTTTATTTAAATACCATATTTTCGCCACTTTTTATCATAAAATGATAATTTGTGGTGAAAATCAAGTGCTTTTTGAAATAAAAAAGTGAAGAATAATCTTCACTTAAATCCATACACCAAAGCCAATTGCTGCGGTAGCAAGGATTAATCCTGCTATCCAAAAACCTTTTACTATATCTTGCTCTGCATAACCTTTTTTCTCAAAATGGTGATGTAGTGGTGCCATTAATAATATTTTACGGTGGAAAACCATAATTCCTACCATTTGAACTATAGCAGATAATGTTTCCACAACGAATACTCCTGCTACTACTATAAGTGTTATTTCATGATTTGTTAGTATTGCTATAGAAGCAAGTGTTGCTCCTAAACTTAAAGATCCTGTATCACCCATAAATACTTTTGCTGGATGACTATTAAAGAATAGGAATCCAAATAGTGATCCTAAAAGGATAAAACAGAATATTGCTATATCTTCATTCCCTGATACCCAGGTAGAACCATATGAAATAATACCAAAGGCAAAGAATGCTATTGCAGATAGTCCTCCTGCTAAACCATCTAAACCATCTGTTAAATTAACTGCATTACTACTAGCTACTAAAATAAATAGAAGGAAAATTCCGTATATCCATCCCATATCTATTTTAATACCTAAAGTATGTATATTTAGTACTGGTTCATTTCCTGTTTTTAAGAATACATAGAAGAACACAAGTGATATTAATAGTTGCCCTGCTAACTTTTGTATTTCTGTTAAACCTTCATTAGTTCTTCTTTTAATACTTAAATAATCATCTAGGAAACCTAAAATAGCATATGCTATAAATACGAACATAACTATAAAGATATTTTCTCCCCACTCCATCTTATTTAAAAGAAGTAAGATTGTTGCGGATACTATTGTAGGAATTATAAATATAAATCCTCCCATAGTAGGAATACCATCTTTATCTTTATGTTTCTTTTCTAAATAGATACTTACTTTTTGTCTTATTTTAACTTTTTTTAATATTGGAATTAAAATCATTCCAAAAACAATTGATGTTATAAAGCCAATCATCATTGCTAACATTGATTTAGCTAGTATTAACATACGATCATCTCCAATAAAGTATATTTGTATATTAAGTATAACATTAAATATTTTAAGTTTATACTTCTTATAAAAAAGTTTACATCACAAGATGTCAACCTTTTAAATAATAACATACTTTTTTAAAATTACCAAATAAAAATGAGTGATTATTCACTCATTTCTAGTATTTCTTCTACTTTCTTTCTATCATTAAAAGGTACTTTTTTATCTTTATAAACTATATATTCTTCATGACCTTTACCAAGTATTAATAAAATATCATTATTATTTAATAAAGATATACCTTTTTTAATAGCTTCTCCTCTATCTTCTATTACTTCATAATTTGTATTTGTATTATTTACTAACATATCATCAAATATTTGATGAATATCTTCTTCATGGGGATCATCTATTGTTACTATAGTGTATTTGCTATTTTTAGTAGCTATATCCATCATGATAGGTCTTTTTGTTCTTTCACGAGAACCTGTGCATCCAAATACGGTATAAACATTATTATGATTAATGTTATTTACCAAAGCAAATACATTTTCCATAGCATCTGGTGTATGTGCATAATCTATTACAATAGAGTTTGTTTTATATTTAATAATATCTATTCTTCCTGGAGGACATTTTAGTAGTTTTACTACTTCTAGTATTTTATTAATATCAAATCCCATATTATCTAGTACTGCTATTACTGATAATAAATTATATACATTATATTTTCCTAGTAGTGGTGAATCTACTAAATATTCTTTATTATTATGTAGATATTTAAAGATAGTATTTTGATTATTATATTCATCATATACTACTTTATAATCTCCTCCATTAAATCCATAATATATAGTATTATTTGTTTTAAAATAATCTTTATATTTATCATCGAAGTTTAGTACTGCTAAAGAGTTATTACTTAAACAATCAAATAATATTTTTTTAGCATTAGCATAACCTTCCATAGTTTTATGTTCATCTAAATGATCTTCTGTAAGATTAGTAAATACAGCATATTTAAATGGTATAGTTTCTAATCTTCTTCTTACTAATCCTTGACTACTAGCTTCTATAGTCATATATCTATATCCTTTATCATAAGCATCTATTAAATACTCATATAAATCACATATATCTGGACTAGTATTAGGTAAATCACATACCTTACTTTCTAAATAAAATCCTACTGTACCTATATATCCAGCTTTAACACCTAGTTTATTTAAAGCGTCATATAATAGATAACAAGATGTAGTTTTACCATTAGTACCTGTATATCCTACTATAGTCATTTCTTCTAAATATTTACCATAGTTTTCTTTTAAATAGTTTTCTAGATAAATTCTTGTATCTGGTACTACTTCATATGGAATAGGATAATCTTTTTCATCCATTACTATTAACTTAGAAGCACCATTTTCAATTGCTTTATCTATATAATCATGACCATCACTACTAAAGCCTCTTAAGGCTATAAAGATGTCACCTTTTTTTATTTTTCGTGAATCAGCTTTTATATTAATCACTTTTATCACCCACCTTGATTTTAACATAAAAAGGATAAAACAATCAAATTACTTTACCCTTTTCTACATCATATTTTTTATTAGTTTTACTTAGTGTAAACTTACATATTTCATCTATAAACTTTTTATAAAAATCTATATTTCTTTCTCTATAAGGAGTATTTATATATTCTAGTAGTTTATTATGTTCATTTCTATCAAGTAGACATATATACTTAGTAATAAAACTCATAAACTCTTCATATATCCATTTTTCTTTTATTTCTTTACTCTTTATATCACTATTATCTTTTTCGATATCTTCTAATATAGAATATATACTTTCATAGAACTCATTTGAATCATGATTATTTAATATTCTATCTATTTTTTCAGAGTTTTCTTTTTCATCAAAGTTAAATAACTTTTTAGATGGTTCTGCTATATCAGATAAGAATAAACCATCTATATTATATTTAGGATCTACTAGATTAACTATAACAAGACTATGTCTATCAAGACATACTGGTTTATTCTTTCTTTCCTTTTTAAAAGGAAATGTATTTATAGAGTCATCTTCTTTATGTAAGGAAGAAGTTATTCCTACTCTACCAAGTAATTCTACTAATAAATAAGAATATCCTATATTAAGTAAACAATCTCCATCATCAATAAGTCTATTTGTTATAGAACTATAAAAGTTCTTTTCAGGTATGTAGTTTCTTGCTATATCGTATATTTCATTAAACATTTCATATGGAGTACCTTTAACATTTCTTACTAAGTCACTTAATATATCTTCTTCATCTAGATATTCTTTTAAAGAATATCTATAACGATTACTTCTTATATATTGATTTATATTTAAGAATAATATTCTTGTATTATTAAATACATCTCTATTTTTAATATTATATTCTACTTCTATTTTCTTACCTAGTTTTTCTACCATTCTAAGTTTAATATATAGCTCAGTAAAATACTCTGTATCATAAATTTCAGAATTATCTATTAAATATAGTTTTCTTATTCCAGGAGTACTTATTAAATCATAAAACTCATCATCATCCATAAAAATAGATGCGGTCACATTACTAAGTCTTTTTGATGTATTTAAGTACTGTTTTTCATTTAGTACTTCATTTGTTATTTTTTCTAAACCCATCTATTTCACTTCCTTTAATTATATTTTTTTATATTTAATAAGTAGTTACCTTTTTTAGATATTAAAAGTTCACTATCAATTTTAAATTTACCTACTCTTCTTATAGATATTATATCTCCAATACTAATAGTTTTACTAGGATTATTTACTTCTTCATAGTTAATTAGTACCATTCCGTCTTTTATATATTTAGTACTATCGTTTCTACTAAGATTAGATAGTTTTCCAACTATAACATCTAATCTATAACTAGGTACTACTACTTTAATATCCATAAATCTATCTCTATCAAGAATTATTTCATCAGTTTTTTCTATATCAATATAAGTATTTTTTATCATATTAAACTGATTTTCTATAACCGGATTTAATCTAGTTAAATTAGTAAAATATACATAATCATTTGATATAAAGATATCTCCTATACTAGAATTATCATATCCTAAAGAAAATAGAGTTCCTAATATATCTTTATGTTTAAAATCAGTATTCTTTATTTTATATGTAGTAACAAAGTTATCATATTTTCCAAAATATATAATACTTTTTTCACACTCATCTATTTTTTTATATATATTATAAGTAATCTTATTTCTTTTTAAGATATCAGTTACTACTTTAAGTTCTCTTTCATCTAAAAAGTTAGAATATGTATTAATACCAGTTTTATCATACTTAATATATTTATCTAGAATACTACTAACTAGTACTCTATCTTTACTTAATGCTGATTTTAATATTAGGTCTTTATTTATCATATATTTCACCTATAATAATTTTATCATACAAAAGAAAAAAGGGATATAAATATCCCTTATTTAATTATAAATTTATTATCTATGTAATCTATAGTAATAGTACTATTATATGTAATAATACCACTTATAATATTATTTGCTATAAGTGTTTCTATATTTTGACTAACATATCTTTTAATAGGTCTTGCACCATAATTTTCATCATATGATGATTCAATTATTGTTTCTCTAGCAGTATTTGTTAAATTAATACTTATTCTTTTGTCTCTTAAACGGTATTCTATTTCTTTAATAATTTTATCTAGTATAGAATATACGACATCTTTAGATAAAGAGTTAAACATAATTATTTCATCAATACGATTTAAGAATTCTGGTTTAAAGGTATGACGAAGTTCATCCATTACTAGTTCACTAGAGTTATCTTTATTATTTAGGATATATTCACTTCCAATATTAGATGTCATGATAATAATCGTATTTTTAAAATCTACTGTTCTACCTTGAGAATCAGTAATTCTACCATCATCTAATATTTGAAGTAATATATTAAATA
>JAEEGL011070759.1_pt1 | contig 17367 bp, 17 predicted proteins | sample 9134231 | NCBI WGS metagenome assembly JAEEGL01 (sample SAMN16246548, study PRJNA631951) | gut metagenome | biome: gut microbiome; feature: rumen; material: fiber-attached | host: Bos | place: Iran: Karaj | collected 2018-10
ATGATGCAGGTGCAATCCGAATGCGAGACCTGCGGCGGCGAAGGACGCGTCATCAAGAACAAGTGACCGAAATGCGGCGGTCAAGGTGTCGTGCGCGACGAAGAGATCATCACCATCACTATCCCTGCGGGTGTCGCAGGCGGAATGCAACTGACCGTGCCCGGCAAGGGTAATGCCGCGCCGTACGGAGGCGTCAACGGCGACTTGCTCGTGCTCATCGAGGAAGAAGAACATAAGGACTTCGTGCGCCAAGAGAGCGACCTGATATACAACCTGCTGCTCGATATGCCGACGGCTGTGCTCGGCGGACAAGTGCAGATACCGACGCTCACAGGTGACGTGAAGATCACCATCACGCCGGGTACCCAACCGGGTAAGGTGCTGCGCATGCGAGGCAAAGGTCTGCCGCGTATCGACCAGTACGGACGCAACTACGGCGTAGGCGACCTGCTCATCAACGTAGGCGTCTATATCCCCGAGAAACTGAACAAAGACGAGCGCAAACTCATCGAGCAACTGCAGAGCAGTCCGAACATCGTCCCGGGCGCTGCCGATAAGAAGAATTTCTTCCGCAACCTCTTTGGGATATAAAAGGTGAAAGGTGAAAGGTGAAACGCGCATATGGCCATGGTTGCTCGTCTGGGGCATACTGGATTTGTTGTGCGCGCTCTTCTGCGAGATTCACGCGGATGAAGCCTATTACCGGCTCTACGGACAATTCCTCAGTTGGGGCTATTTTGACCACCCGCCGATGGTGGGACTGATGACCGCCCTCTCCGGAGCACTCATACCGACTACAAGCTTGATACTCAAAAACCTGAGTGTCAGGCTTGTTACCGTTTTAATGCATGTCGCGACGGTGTGGGTCGTGTGGAAGACAACTATTTTAGATTTTAGATTTAAGATTTCAAATTTAAGATTTATACTCGTCGCGGCGAGTATGCCGATGTTCTGCGCGTATGGGTTTTTGACGACACCGGATGCACCGCTGCTCTTCTTCGCCGCGCTGTTCTATTACGCCTACCGGCAGTATCTGAGTCAAGAGTCAAGAGTCAAGAGTCAAGAGATGGGCAACACCCTTCTCCTTGGCATCAGCATGGCGGGTATGCTGTACAGCAAGTACATGGCGGTGCTGGTGATTGGTTTGGCGGTGGTGGCCAATTGGCGACTGCTGACAGACAAGCGGGCATGGATGGCGGTAGGTATTGCCGCCGTGCTGATGGTGCCGCATCTATGGTGGCAGTACAGTCACAACTTCCCGTCTTTCACCTATCATCTTGTTTCCCGTGCTGAGGCCTATCGGCCGCTTTTTACATGGGAGTATATCCCGAACCAATGGGCGGTGTTCAATCCGTTCGTATGGGCGCTGATGGTTTGGCTGAGTATCAAAGCCTTCCGCACCGAAGACCTCTTCCGCCGCACCCTCGCTTGGACGGTGCTCGGTTTTCAGGTCTTCTTCCTGCTGATGTCCTTCCGCGGACATGTCGAACCCCATTGGACGGTGGTGACGAGCCTTCCGGCGATCATCCTGCTGACGGAAGAAGAAGCGCTCTGGCGGCGCGGCCTCTATGCCGCCTTCGGCGTCTTCGCCGGACTGCTGATTATTGCCCGGATTGTGCTGATGCTGAATATCCTGCCGCCGCAGACCGGTTTGACGGGCAAGCAGGCGCAGTGCGAAGCGATACACGCCGAGGCGCAGGGACTGCCTGTAGTCTTTGACGGTTCGTTCCAACAGCCGTCCCTCTACCGATTCTTCTATGACGACCAAGCGGTGCTGGTTCGCAACCAATACAACCGCTATACCCAATATGACCTCTTGCACCTGGAGCGCGACCTGATAGGCCAACCGGCTTGCGTGCGGCGCTTCGGACAAGTATATATCACGGATTGTTTAACCGAACAGGACCTGCATGAATAGCGCGTGGTGGACCATATTGATGCGATTCATCCGCTTCGGCATCGTCGGGGCGAGCGGGATGATCGTGGACTTCGGCGTGACCTGGCTCTGCAAGGAGAAACTGCGCTGGAACAAGTACGTGAGCAACTCGCTCGGCTTCATCCTCGCGGCGTCGAACAACTATTTCTGGAACCGCCTCTGGACCTTCCATAGCGAGAGCGTGGAGATCGTTCGCGAGTACAGCACGTTCGTGCTCATCGCGCTGGTGGGACTCGGGCTGAACAACCTCATCATATGGCTGCTGCACGAGAAGGCGCAGCTTAATTTCTACCTTAGCAAACTGATTGCGATCGGGTGCGTGATGATTTGGAATTTCAGTATGAACTATGTCTTTACGTTCCGCATGTAAATATAGTCTGTTGGCTTTGGCCTTTCTGGCTCTGCCTGCCCGCGCAGCCGAGAACTTCGGTCGCGACACCGTGACGGCGGAGTGGTTCCGCGAGTGGTACCAATGGGGTGAGTTGAAGCACTACCTCGATAACCACTGCGACTTCACGACCTATATGACGGAGACGACGGGCGAGTGGGGCACGCCGGAAGGTTTTATGTTCTCCATCAACGGCAACTCCTACCGCTGGAACAAATACTACCTGGACGGTTTTCGCGTGGACAGCCGCGTGATGGCGGGCGATGCGTTCTATACGCCGGATATGTTCGCCCACTCGATGACGATCGACTATAACCGCGGCACGGTGGAGTGGGAGCAGGACAGCCTGCGCGACTACCATGTACGCGTGACGGGTCAAGGCGGCAATGTCGGCGGGTACAGTCTGTTCGCGAAATGGCTGCAGGAGTTGCAGGAAGGTAACTCCGCCATCAAGCGCCGCAAGGACGACCGGCCGCTCAACATGCGCAAGCATATCGTCGGCGCAGGAAGTGTGGACGTGGTATATGGTATCCCGTCGAAGGGCAAGACTTACACCCAGCATGCCTTCGCTACCTATGGCCGCCGACGCCTGCAGCGCTATGGCTATGACGGCATCAGCGGCATGTACGACGCCGACTATTACCAGTTGCAGTTGGACGGTCAACTGCCGGTAGCCCCGAATAAAGTCTTCGATCAACTCTCGTATATCTTCCGCGCCGCGTATCGCGCCGACGGACAGAGTGAGTTCGGCTATAACGACAACGAGATCGCGCAGCAGTTGCGCCACTCTTTCTCGCTCTACGGCACGAAGGACTTTGGTCGGCAAGGCACGCTGACGACGGGTCTGACCTACGGTCTGCAGCGCAACACGCACCATCAGTTGGAGTTTGAACGTAACTTCATCGACATCGAAGCCGAGGCGCTGTCGCCTTGGTATCCCGACGGACATCATCATGAGTTGAACTGGGCGGTCAACTACCGCTATCAGATCCAGCCGTGGTTGCACCTGCACGTGGACGGCTATAACTCCTTGCTAGTCTTCCGCCCGGGTCAACAACAATGGACCAACCGTGTCTACCTGCAGGGCTATAACATGCCGAACCCCGTGCAACTATACGACTACCAATGGTCGTCGGAAGGATTCTGCGGCGGTATCTTGGAGAACGCCGTACGCCTCGAGGCCGCGCATCAGGTGCTGCCGTGGTTGCAACTGAGCGGCGAAGTAGCGGCGACCTTCGACGGCTTGCTCGTCGGCGGCAAATCACTCTTCACACCGAACTGGGAAGCGAAGATCGCCTTTCATATCGAGCCTGTGAAGTGGTTCCGCATGGATATCATCGCCGCCAACTACCGCGTGCCCTACACCTATGACCAGATACAGTTCCTGAGCAATAACTACCTGAACGGCGAAGTGTATTATGCCGGGACGAACACCTTGCTCACCACCACCGGAGGTAAGTACCACCGCTTGGCGAAAGGGCTCTGGCAACCGCAGTATGTAGCGCTCGATATCCCCTTTGTCTTTACTATCGGGCGGCACGAGATCAGTGTGCTGTCGAGTTTTAAGAAATACTATAACACCTGGTCGGTGCGTCTGGCGCCGGAGAGTGCGGACAGCTACGAGCCTATCACGGTGACGCAGGAAGAAGGACAGCAGCTGAGTTACGATATCTACCGTATGAAACCGCAGGAGCGCTATTACGAGGTTTGTCCGGCAGCGCCGACGGGTACGGGATTCTTTAATTCCCCGGTCTTCCTCTCGAACGTCATCAAGTACACCTATAACGGCAAGAAAGTGTTCGTGTCCTTCAGTTGGCAGAGCTATATGGAGTCAGGTGTTGCGGCGATCGGTAATGGTATTCAGACCGAGGACGTGCAAGTCCTCGACGAGTCGCTGGCGAGTCCGAACGCGAAACTCGTCGAGACCAACATGCACGAACCGGATGCCGGTGTGCGTTCCCTCGCGCGTATGCATCAGGACCGCGCCTTCATTGCCCGCCTGCAGTTAGGCGTGAACATCACCGAGAACTGGCAATTGAGCCTGAGCGGTAAGTTCCGCGACGGCATACCTATCTCGAGTCACCGCACCTATCTGTACGAAGAAGGCGCGGGGCATGCCCAAGCTATCACGTGGGCCAAATACACCCGCGGCATCAATGTGACTGACGGCAATTTCGGTCAACGCACCGACTCGTTCTTTAACTTCGACCTGCGCCTCAAATACCGCAACACCATCAAAGGGGTGCCGTTCGAGATACAAGCCGTATGCTATAACGTATGGGATTTCGCGACCGAGTTGAATGAGTACAGTATGGCGTATGACGTCGCGACGGGAAAGGGAACGGTAGATAAACGCTATCCGCTCAGTCTCTGTACGCCTCGCGGCCTATTGCTCACGTGCAGCGTCGGTCTGCAGCAAAAGAAATAATAATCCTACCGACCATAAGGCTACGCCGCAGTACCGGGCGAACATGCACTCGGTACACATGTTACAAGCGAAGAGAACCGTGAAAAGAATCGCGAGTTCTTTTTGTTTTTTCGGCGCGCAGATCGGGACGGATATCCACGCCAGCAGGAACAGTATTAGACCGACGATACCGCCTTCGCGCAACTCCTGCAGGTACTGGTTGTGACTGTGCGCTCGCATGAGTTGGACACCGTCTTGTCCGCCTCCGAATCCTTTCCACACATATTCCGTCGAGTGCTGCAAGGCGGCTTTCCATATCTGTACCCGTTCTTCGGATTGTATATCCATCGCCTGGATGCGCGGGTGAAGGGAGATCACTATTCCGCCTACCACCAAGGCAAGGACGATGATGCCCGCTGCGTAATAGCCCTTCATCCGTCGCGAGAGCCAAAAACCTAAGGCTATCACGGCGATGACGACCAGTGTGATGAAGGCTTGGCGCGAACCGGACAAGAGGATGCTGCCGGTTAAGAGCACCGTTACCGCGCCCCACAGTCCCTTTCGCTCGGCAAACCACAACCGGGTAGCCAGTAGGATGCCTACAATTAGTACGCTGTCGAGAATTAAGCGGTACTTGACATGCGAGAGGTTTATCTGGTAGAAATAGAACCATTCAGATGAACTGTAGTCCCAGTTTGCCACCCAGTGAGTAGCGTCTATAATCTCGCGGTGGTAAAGCAGAACTGTCAACAATAGCGGGTAGAAAAAAGCTGAGCATACACATGAGATGACAAATACTTTTCCCGCTTGCCGCCAGTCATACCGGTCGTTCAGTCCCCATAAGCCTACCGGCACCATCACGCCGAAGGAGATATATCGCTCCGCCTGCGACGCCCATGCCGCCGTGTCTGCCGCCCATAAGCCCGAGAGTAGTTTCCATGCGTACCAGAGGCCGAATAAAAGGAATGGTAAATGGTGAATGGTAAATGGTGATTTCTTGAGCCACCGGCCTTCGAGCACCCATGCCACGAACCATAATACGCACGCATAGCGCAGAAAAATCTGGGGGAAGGGCAGCAACGCTACTACCGCGAGAAAGAGGTAGTAATTGCAGTCAGCTAAGATGTCCGTGTATCGTCTCATAATATGTCTGCATCAGGTTTTTCGCTATATTCTCTGCACGGAATTTCTCCGTTTCAGCAAGTGCCGTCTGTACTCTTGTCTTGGTCTCTTCGCTATGCTCCAGTGTCTCTCGGATAGCCTGTCCGATCGCTTGCTCATCGGTGGGGGACACGTATAATGCACCTTCTCCGGCAATCTCTTCAAAGCAGGTGCCGGCGCTGGTGACGATGGGTGTCTGACAGCGCGCTGCCTCCAGAATCGGAATACCGAAACCTTCGAACAAAGACGGATAGACAAAGACGGAGGCCCGGCGATAGATAGCCGGTAAGTCTTCCGTGCGGGCGTTCTCTATCAGTCGCAGCGAGACGCCATAACGCTTCGCCGTCTCCCGGAGAAGCTGTGCCTGTTGTTCATTTCCCCGGCCTACGATCACCACGGGCAAGTCGATATGTGCCGCCGCCATCGCTTGAATCAGCCGGACGTGGTTTTTTCGTTCCTCCAGCGCCCCGACGGATAAGACATAAGAGCCCGGCAGTTGGTAGCGCACAGAGACCGTGGAGATCTGCTGCGGCTTAAGGTCTTGCCAAAAGAGTTCATTGCAACCTTGGTACACCACACGAATGCGGTTCTCCGGCACACCGAAAAACGATATGAAGTCTCTTTTGGTCTGTTCGGAGATCGCGATGATGCAGTCCGCGCGTTCGCACGCAGATTGGTTTCGCCGGATAAACGAGGCGCGATAGGTGGCGCTATACAACTCCGGATAGCGCATGAAGATGGCGTCGTGCATCGTCACGATGGTCTTGCAGCCTACGTGCTCGATGCCTTTTGGCAACTCTTGACTGAGCCCGTGATAGAGGTCGATAGGTTGGTGCTTGAGCGCCGGCATGATACCATACCGCCGCCATACAGACGGTGCGATTTGCCATAGCCCCTGCGGCGTGATCTTCTCGAACGGCGCCTCACTGAGCCAAGGATATTGATGCGTGTCTTTCGGGGTGCAGAGTATATAGCGGTTGTGGCCGTAATAACGTTTCAACTGCGCCAGCAAGGTACGGCTGTAGTTTCCTAAGCCGCGCTGATTGAGAAAGGCGCGCTTGGCATCGTATGCAATGACTATTTGTTCGGGATTTAGCATGCGGCAGGAGCGTAAAAATGATACATCGAATCAAGAAACGCCTCGTAGGTGTAGTGCGCAAAAAAATCCTTCTGCGCTTGTTGTCCCATGCGTTTCATTAATTCCGGATCGGTGAGTAAGGAACGAAGGGCATCAGCCAAAGCTTGCGGGTCACCGGGCGGGCAGAGCAAACCGTTGTGGCCGTGTTGAATGATCTCGGGTTGAGAACCGGACGAAGAGGTGATGATCGCCAAACCCATAGATAGGTCTTCGATCAGCGATAGCGAACCCGCCTCGCGAGCGAGGGAAGGCGAGACGCCGATATCGCAGGTGCGCATGATGGAGCGGATGTCCTCGCGAAAACCGATATAATCGATTCGGTCGCGCACCGGCGAAGCAGCTAATAAGCGTTCCCAGAGTGCTTGATCCTCCGCGGCAATCTTTCCGGCAAAGGTGATGCGGAAGGGCAGGTCTTTTACTTGGCTTAAGGCTTGGAAGAGCGGTTCGATACCTTTCTCTCGGCATATACGGCCGTGGAAAAGAAGTCGGGGCAGGGTAGCATCCGGTTTTTGCGCCGTGGCCTCTTCGCGGCGAACAGGCACGCTGTTATAGACGACGTGCACGTCCTGAAAACAAGTATCGCTTTTGAGCGGACGCAGGTAGGTCTCGCGCACCAACTGACTGACGCAAATCAAATTGTCTATCTGCCGATATATCCATCGCCAGAGGGCACCGGTTTTGGCCGGGCGCGCCAGGTGCTGCGTAGCGATCAGTCGGAAAGGATGGTTCGCATGCCGCTTGGCCCAGGCGGCGAGAAAATAAATCTGCCGACTGTTGATATGCAGGATATCGGTATGGTGCGCGTCTAAGAGTTTGGCTAACTGCCGTCCGGCGAAAGGACTGAACCGCCAGATCTTGCCCGCATAGGGGAAAACTGCTGCTTCGCCTATCTGCGCAAACCGCGCGATCATCGCTGCATCGCTGTGGGCAGGAAAGAGGAAGAAAGGCTGCACGTCGTACTGCGCCTTCATATGGCGGGCGAGGTCGAACACGTACTGCTCTCCTCCGCCCCAAGTCGGGGATGCTATGTAATAAGCGATCGTCATCGTTTTAGTCATAGCGATAATAAGCCTTGCGTCCGTTGTGCCAGAAGCGGTTTCGGTAGTGATGGATCCACTTGCGACAAGTCTCCGGGTCTAAGTGTCGTGCTTGTGCATACTCGTCGGCGAGTGTGTCGAAGAAAGACGTCCGGGCGCATAAGCGGCACAGACTGCGGCAACCGGCTTTCATGCTTACGTGACCGAACGCCATCCGGTTGATGTCGATGATCTCAAACCGGTACTCGCCGTCCACGCTATCCCAGAGGATGTTTCCCGGCGAGAAGTCGAGATGCAGAATACCTTCTTCGTGCATATGCGCGGCGAAACGGGCGAGCGGGCGAATGGTAGCATCCAGCGCCGGCGTATAGGCCTGCGTGAACTCGCGGTGAAGATGCTTCAAAGTCGACAAGCGGGTGATGAGGTATGAGTACCCGAGTCCTCCGTGTTGATATTCCTCGATATACGCGATCGGTTCCGGTGTCCCTACCTGATGCGCCAACAGGTATAGCCCGTTTTCGTAGGCCCGTTGGGCTTTGCCGGCCCGCACGTAGCGGTAGATATATTTGTTCAGAAAACGCGGCACATGAAAACGCTTCACGCATATTTTGGTGCCATCCGGCGCCGTCAACGCCCGCACTTGGTTGCGCTCATCGTAGATTACTTCACCTTGTTGGGCAAAGATTGCAGGAAGGGTCTCTATCCATCCGCGCAAAGATTCATATGTCGGATTAATAACTATCACCTATCACTTTATCCACAATTTCCTCCGGCGTGATATCCATACAGCGGTAGTCGCCGAACTTACATTTTCTCTTTCCGTATATGGAGCATGGCCGGCATGGGATGTCGCGTTGCATGCAACCATTCAGGCTTTGCCCGTACCCCATAAACCCTGCGTCGGGATGTGTCGCGCCCCATATAGAAACCACTCTTGTACCCACCAACGAGGCCAGGTGCATGTTCGCGCTATCCATCGTCACCATCACGCGCAGTCCGCGCATCAGCTCCAACTCTTCGCCTAAGGTGTATTTGCCAGCGACGCTCTCTACGTTTGGGTATTTGGCGGCCCAAGCCTCCAATATAGCTTGTTCCGTTTTTCCTCCGAAGAGGACGATTTTCTCGCCCTGCTTACTCAGCAAGTCCACCACGCGCTCCATACGCTCGAGCGGGTATATCTTACCCTTATGCGCCGCAAAAGGAGCAATACCGATACCTTCGCCTTCCGTCTTGCAAGGGCGCTTCATAGCGGAAGCAGGCAGTTCTAGACCATGCAACACCTCGCCATACCGTAACACGCTGTGTTTCAGCGGTTTACGGCTTATATGATGCGTTAGAAAAAAACGGCTAAAACGGTCTTTTCGGATGGTTCGTACTTTTGCCCCGCGTAAACGCATGATAGTCCGGATATACAGCGAACGCCATACGCCGTGCATGTCGGCTACCAAGTCATAATGTCCTAAACCGGCAACAATCTCTCGCAGCGATTGTTTCTTTAAATCCACCCCAAGAAACCGTACGTTTGCCGGCATGTCGGCAAACAAGTCCGCCATACGTTGCTGTGAAAGCACCGTGACCTGTACGTCGGGGTGTTGCTCCGCTACCGCCCGCATGACGGGTGCTAACAATGCTACATCGCCCAAAGCAGAAAAACGTATGACGAGGAGTGAGGTCATTTCTTGTTATACAAGACGGGGTTAAGCGTCGGGTCGTTATACATCTTCATCTGACGGTACACCTTCATCACGCGTGCACCGGAGGAATAGTCTTCCAACAACTGACGAATAGAAGTAGTGAGGTCTGCCAGTTGCTCTTTTAATACCGCCAACTTGGCCGCACATTTATCGTGTTGCTCGGCGCTGACATCGGTGCGATCTACCTGCTCTTGCATATGCCAGATCTTCACATGCAGAATACTCAGACGGTCGATCGCCCAGGCGGGACTCTCGGTGTTGATACGTGCGTCCGGGAGTGCCGGTATGGCATGGTAAAGTTCCCAGAAATAGCTGTCGATACGCTCTACCAGGTCCGTGCGGTCTTGGTTGCTCTTATCGATGCGGCGCTTGATGACCAAAGCCTGGGCGGGATCAATCTGCGGATCGCGGATGATGTCCTCCAAGTGCCATTGAACGGTATCAATCCAGTTTTTGCAATACAACTCCTGTTCAATCGTGCCCTCAGCGTAGGGATGAGGCATCGGCGCATCGACATCGTTCGTGCGATGATAGTCTGCTACCGCTTGCGCGAAGATTGCATTGCATTGTTCGACAAAATTCATATTTACCAACTTTTTATTAAACCTCGTTTGCTAATCGTGATCATTCCTCCCAGACGTGTACCGTACTGCGTGCCGAAATCACCTCCTAAAGCGATGCCGAAATCCAAACCCCAGGCTTGAGGAACGGTCTTGTGCACCTCCAACAGTACCGCGGTATTATGGTTGTTCAGAGGTACGTAGTAGGTGCCGTAATTATCGGCATAGGTGCACAGCACGCGATACTTAAAACCATAGATATCACCCTTTATGCCGGCATGGTAGGCCCACACGCGACTGTTGTCCGGACTTAAGAGGGGAGAGCAGATAGACCGGTCGAAATAGGTCCATCCTTGTTTGTACACCCCATTCGAATAATAGAAATCATTGCCACCAAACACCATACCGTCCCGGTTTTCCCATGGACCGGATTGATCGGTCATTTGAATACATTCGAAGGAGAAGCCGGAAATAAACGGCCATACGTCTTGCGCCGCGTGGATACCCCAGCGACCGTCTTTGGAATTTCTGCGGCTACCCATAAAATGCACGACGCCATCTTCTTGAAGATCCTGCCAATAGAGGTCGACATGCCATTTCTCGCCCTTCGCCGTAAGACAGAGTATCTGACTGACAATATGGTTGCCCTGCGAGTTGAGTTGCTCTATTCGGGCGGAACCTCCTTGCTTTCCGCTAAAGATGCGCATGAAACTGTTCCAATCGTTACCTAAGTCCACCACGCCGTTCTCATATCCGCCCCATTGGGCCGCATGGTGCAGCTCATACGCCAGGTTGACCGGTAGTCTGCCGCCCAATCGGACGCCAAGGAATTTATGGTGCAAAAGGGTCTTGGAGACATAGGGATTGTTATCGCCCAACCATCCTTGGGTCAGTCCTCCGCGTACTTCGACATATCCGTATAAACCAGGGAAAGCGGTGTAGTTATCTATGCCGACGGAGATACGCGGGATAGGATGCGCATTGTTGGAGAACAACAGATCCCCGGCCGTCAGTTCGGCATCGCCGAATGGAGAATACCAAGGTTTGATGCCGACCGTGATGTCGAATACGTACAAGCGTGCGTGCGCATAGAGCAAAGAGAAGCAACCGGTGCCTTGTACGGCGGTGTTCGAACCGGCGATACGTCCGCTTAACACCACTGCGCCATCCCAATCGTACCAGCGGTTCGGGCGTGTGGCGGGTTTGATAATGCCCAGGTGGATGTTTCCGCTATAGGGCAGGGGAGAGATCTCTCCGTTTCGGTTACCGTGTATCCAAGTGGGAGAACCGCTCGGGGAGGATGCCACCGCACTCACGCCGCCGGTATAGAAGAGGGTATCGCGGCATGTGTCGGGTTGCGCCATCGGTAATGGCCACCAGTCCCAGGCATACGCGCTTACGACGCAAGACAGGAGACATACTATGTGACAAAGCCTATTCTTCAATGCGGTACAAGGTGTTGTGGATCGTGCCTTTCTCGTCTTCCCCGAGACCAAAATAGGCTATGTGGTTAATACTGAATGCGATCATATTCTCGCCTTTGCCGCACGGCATAACGCCGCAGCGCTCCCACTGATTGGTGCCTGCGTTATAACGCATAAACTCGCTAAACACTTCTCCTCCCGTATGTTCTCCGGCGAAATAGCGGCCGCCGAAGAGATAGATATAGTCGCTCGTGGCACAGCCGGCGCATAGTTCCCGTCCTTTGCCGGGGTAGGCCGCAAGCGGAGTCCATTGGTCATTGGCGATATCTACCTCATACCATTGCTTGGTGTTTTCCCACGTTAAGCCCGTGCTGAAGAAGAAACGTCCGCCGAAAGGCACACCCGTCGCGCCAAAGCATGCCCCGGGGCGCTTGCCGGTATCCGGGATGTTGCCCCAACGATTATTCGCTAAATCATAGTAGGTGATATCTTTGCTTTGCGACCAGCCGGTGCTATAGAGCACATACATACGCCCATCGGCCATACAAGGAACACCGCTGACGGTGTTAGCGGAAGGGCAGTCCGCCAGTCTCGTCCATTGGTCATCGGCCGGCGTATAGCGCCATATATCCCGCAGGTAACAGCTATCTACGTAGACCTTCTCGCCGGAGAAACCTAATCCCATATAAAGCGCCCCATCGTAGGCAGCCATCACGGCTTTCACGCGCGCCTTGCCGGGTAAGGCACTTAACTGCTTCCAACAGTCCGTGCCCGGGTCGTACTGCCAAAGGTCATTGAGATAGGTGCCGTTCGCATCGCGTCCGCCGAAGACATATCCTTTGCCATCCAGCGCACAGGCTGCGGCACTGGCGCGAGGGACCGGCATGGCGGCGCACTCCTTGACGCGCACAGCTACCGTAGGCGTATTGTCCGAACAGGCACTCAACACGACAGCTGTGATAGCTATGATATGTAGTATGAAACGATTCATCCGCCTTATGCTACGCGGGTCTTTTTCTTTAACTCGAAGTCGCGGCCGAGGTAGTTCTTGCGAACGGTGGGGTTCGCCGCCAGTTCTTCCGGCGTGCCATGGAAGAGGATGCGCCCTTCGAAGAGCAGGTACGCACGGTCGGTGATCATAAGTGTCTCATCGACGTTATGGTCGGTGATGAGAATACCGATATTCTTGTCTTTGAGTCGCCACACCACATCCTGGATCTCCTGTACGGCGATCGGATCGACCCCCGCAAAAGGTTCGTCGAGCATCACGAACTTCGGTTCGATAGCCAGACACCGCGCGATCTCCGTGCGGCGGCGCTCGCCACCGCTGAGGTGGTCACCTAAGTTATGACGCACGTGCTCGAGGTTGAATTCTTTGATGAGACTCTCTAATTTCTGAGCCTGGTATTCCTTACTGAAAGACGTCATTTCCAACACCGCGCGGATGTTATCTTCCACAGTCATCTTGCGGAACACGCTGGCCTCCTGCGGCAAGTAGCCGATACCCAACTGAGCACGCTTGTACATCGGCAGCGAAGTTAGTTCTTGGTCGTTGAGAAAGATACGCCCTTTGTTGGCCGCCACCAGTCCCGTCGTCATGTAGAAAGTCGTGGTCTTACCGGCGCCGTTAGGCCCTAACAGACCGACGATCTCGCCCTGCTCCAGTTCGATGGACACATCGTCCACTACGGTGCGCTTGCCGTATTTCTTTACCAGGTGTTCGGTTCGTAATATATCCATGTTAGTCTATCTCTACCATCACCGGACAATGGTCCGAGTGCACGGCGTCGGTTAATATCTTCGCATCTTTGAGACGCGGTCTGAGACTCTCACTTACCCAGTGGTAGTCGATGCGCCAGCCTACGTTTCGCGCACGGGCACCGGCGCGCCAAGACCACCAGCTGTATCGCTCGGCACTCTGGTCGAACACACGGAAAGAGTCCACCAGTCCGCTGGCTTCCCACCGATCCATCCATTCGCGCTCTTCGGGTAGGAATCCCGATACACCAATCTGACGCTCGGGGTGGTTGATGTCGATCGGTTTATGACAAATATTATAATCTCCGCATATGACGATGTTCGGCCGCTCTTTGCGCAGTTCGTTCACCCAAACGAGGAAGTCTTCGAGGAACTCCATCTTAAAGTCCTGGCGGATGTCGCCCGTTGTGCCACTCGGGATATAGGCGTCCACGATGGTGAGGTCTCCGAAGTCCGCACGCAGCACGCGGCCCTCGCGGTCGTATTTGGGATTGCCCATGCCTACGACCACTTTATCGGGCTCACGTTTGGTGAAGATACACACGCCGGAGTAGCCTTTCTTTTCCGCGGAGTGGATATAACTGCGGTAACCCAGTTCCTGCATTGCCAGCACATCGATCTGCTCGGGCTGCGCCTTGCTCTCCTGGATACAAAAGACATCCGGGTTTTCCGTCGCTAACCATTCCAGCAGACCTTTGTTGATGGCCGAGCGGATGCCGTTGAGATTATAACTGATGATTTTCATAACTTACGTCCGTTGAGGTCATACTCTACACCTCCGCGAAGGATCACTACTTTGCCGTCGCGCAGAATTTTCTGTGCGGTTTTGTCGTCCTCGATATCTTCGATACCCTGCGGGTTTCCACGATAGTAGAAGATCACCGATCCGCTACGCATATTGCGCGTGATCTCCGTGATCTCATGGTCCTCCACGAGTGTCCATTCTGTTGCTCCCTCGGGGAAAGCATCCGTAGCGAGACCTTTCTTGGTGTAGTTCGTCGTTGCCTCCAGAATATCCACACCCATGTTGTTCGGATCGTTGTTCACCGAGTTGCCCTGCCATTTTGCCTGGTTGTACGAGATTCTGGTGATGAGCATGCCTTCGCCGGGCAGGAACTCGTCCCAGCCTTTTTTAACGCGTGCCTCCAGCGTGTAGAATATCCTCGGAAGGGGATTCCAACCGCTCGACGGCAATTGGTTATTCTCCGAGATGAGGAGCGATTCGCCTTCGCCTTCGTTGATGTTATGCAACGTCACTTTCTCCTGGTCTACCAACAGACGCGGCGTCAACCAACCCATGTAGAAGCGCTCGTATGCCGAGTAAGCGGGTGGGGTGTTACCATCGTTGTTGTATGGACCGTAATCCATGATAGACCAGTCGCACAAAGTATGAGGCGGGTTGTCCATATCGGCTGTTACATAGAAGTCCGGCAGACCCAATACGTGGCTGAACTCATGGCAGAAGGTACCGATACCGTCGTATACCTTACTGATGTTATTCAACTCGCATCCGCAGGCATAGCGACCGAGCAGTTTGTTATCAATCTTGACTGCCAAGGGCGCCATACTCCATTGGTGCGGCCAGATTGTGTTCGCACCGCCACCATCCGCTTCGCCGTAGCCGGCATAGATGACGTACACGAAGTCCACGTATCCGTCGTTGTCATTGTCGTATTGGGAGAAATCCACTCCTGCTTCGTCGGCTAACTTACATGCCTCTTTGATCAGTTCGCGCGGATTCTTATCGTGCGCGGTGACATTCCCTTGCGCATCTTTCACCGGCTCGCCGTAGTAGGCAAGGTCCTGACTAACTGTCACCGGACCAATCACATCAAAGGTGGGATTGTACTGACCATAACTCTGGTCGTAGAAATACTGCCGTGCACTGCCTTTACTCTTGATCTTGATGGTGACTGTCTTGTCGCCCTCTTTCTTCTTGTACGAATAGTTACGCGTGAAATTCATACCGGTCAGCATGGAGTCCATCGTGGCCTTATCGGTACCGAAGGTCTTATCTTGGAAGTTCGCCAAGATCACCAGTCCATGCGGCGCGAGGTTCGGTGCGCCTCCGGCTTGGGTAGCTTCGGTAGCTTGCGGCGCGCGGCGTGCTTTGGCTTTCTGCGCCATGCGGAATTCTTTCTGCGCGGAGGTCATCGGTTTGAGCGTTGTCTCGTCCAACCACACGCCGGATTCATCGGTCATATAGCTGAAATGCTCATCACCATGCAGATACACTGTTTTTTCCGTACCGTCTTCGGCGATCTGAACGATCGGACCACGATACGCGGGTTTAGCCATCACCATCCCGGCGAGGACCAAACAACTCATCAGACTAATAAACTTTTTCATAATACCTATTGTTATGTACTTATGCAACTACTTTTTTTACTCCGTGTTTCTCTAACCATTTCTTCTCGCAGCGACCGCGATCTTCCGCATTATGTGCTTTGCGCCAGTGCGAAACGACTTGTCCTTTGCGATTCAGTTTGGCGTATTTGAGCCATCCTTTTTTGGTCTCGATGATCTGCCATCCGTCTTCGGTCATCATCCAGTGGAAGTGCTCATCGCCGCGCAGATACGTGCGCAAGGTGTAGCCGTTCGGCTGTTCCCGCTCAATCAATCCGCGGTAAGCCGGTACGTTGTGGCGCGGAGCAGCCTCTACTTCTTGAGCCTGCGCGCCCAAAACCATTGTAGCCATCAGGGCTACCAACAAAAGAATCTTTTTCATATGTTTTAACTATTTGCTTGTTTTACTTTTTTGAACAGATCCGATGCGAAGACGAAGTCGTTGAGCGCTTCGTTCTCGCTCGTCATAATTTCATGGCGGCTACCTTGCCACTCTTTCTTGCCGCCCTTGAGGAAGATGATGTTATCGCCAATTTCCATGATGGAGTTCATGTCGTGGCTGTTGACGATGGTACAAATCTTATACTCGCGGGTGATGTCCTGTATGAGCGCATCGATGACGAGACTGGTCTTCGGATCGAGACCCGAGTTGGGTTCGTCGCAGAAGAGGTAACGCGGCTCCAATACTATCGCGCGAGCGATAGCCACACGCTTCTGCTGACCTCCGGATATCTCGCTCGGCATGAGGTGCCATACACGCTCCGGCATTTCTACGCGTCGCAGACAGAACTCCGCGCGCGCTTGCATCTGCTCGCGTGTTTGACGGCTGAACATCTCCATCGGAAAGAGCACATTCTCCATTACGGTCATCGAGTCGAAGAGTGCCGATCCCTGGAAAAGCATGCCTACCTCGCGGTGCAACTCGCGAATCTCGCGCTCTTTCATTCGCGCCAAGTCGCGGCCGTCGTAGAGGATTTGTCCGCTATCGACGGAATGCAGGCCAATCAGCGACTTCATGAACACCGTCTTGCCGCTACCCGACTGACCGATGATCATATTCACTTCCCCGTCCCGCAGCGTCGCCGACACATGGTCTAAGACCACGTTCCCGTCAAAACTCTTTACTATGTCTTTAACTTCGATCATAACAATAATTTACTCAAGATGAGGTCGAGGAATAGGATCATTATATTGCTGTTTACGACGGCATTCGTACTCGCGCGTCCCACTTCCAGCGCACCTCCGCGCGCGTAATAGCCGTAATAACTCGCCATGCTGGTGATCACAAACGCAAACACCAGACTCTTGATGATTCCGTACCATACATAGTATGGATTGAACGCGTACTGCACACCTACCAAGTAATCATGCACCGTGATGATGTCCGTGAACGCCCATACCGCCGACCCGCCGACCGGGCCTACGGCGGTGGAGATAATCACCAGCATAGGCATCATGGTTACAAACGCCATGATCTTCGGTAAGATCAGGTAGTTGGCGCTGTTCACACCCATGATC
>JAEEGL011770894.1_pt1 | contig 17367 bp, 14 predicted proteins | sample 9134231 | NCBI WGS metagenome assembly JAEEGL01 (sample SAMN16246548, study PRJNA631951) | gut metagenome | biome: gut microbiome; feature: rumen; material: fiber-attached | host: Bos | place: Iran: Karaj | collected 2018-10
ACAGGTTTGTTGAGTATGAAACCTACAGTGCCTTTGTTGTTGCTTTCGGTGATGTATACTATCGACTTGTCGAAATACTCATCGCCGGAAAAGGGTTTTGATATGAGTATTCGTCCCGCTTCGGGCATTAGCCAATTTCGGTCGATCGATAGTAGGTCTATATTTTTTAAGTCTTCCATTTGTTTCAGTTTGTTTTGAGCGGAATTTTTTAATTTTTTTCCACACTCAAAATTTAAGAAAAAAAATGATACGCGTAATCGTTTTTTGATATATTTTTTTTTGTAAAAATGTTTTGTCTTGATAATCAATTTTTTTTTACCTTTGCAGACGAAAAAATCAAAAAAGACAATGAAGATATTAGGTATTATCCCTTCGCGTTACGCCTCAACGCGCTTTCCCGGCAAACCTCTTGCCATGATAGGCGGTAAAACTATGATTCACCGAGTATATGAACGTGCCTCGCAAGCATTTGAAGATGTGGTAGTTGCCACCGACGACGACCGTATTTTCAATGAGGTAACATCATTTGGCGGACGAGCAATAATGACTTCAGAAAGCCATCAGAGCGGCACCGACCGTTGCGCTGAGGCTGCAAAAAAATACGAACAGCAATCAGGCAAAAAATTTGATGCCGTTATCAACATTCAAGGCGACGAACCTTTTGTTGACCCCAACCAACTGCGTCAACTTGGCAACCTATTCAACGATAGCTCAGTAGAAATTGCCACATTGGTAAAAGTAGCCAAAACATCCGACGAAGTTTTTTCGGAAAACACCGCCAAAGTAATTGTAAACAACGCATCTCAGGCTGTTTATTTTAGTCGTTCGCCTATACCTTTTTACCGTGGCAAAGATCGCGAACAATGGGTAAACAGTCACGTATATTACCGTCACATAGGCGTTTACGCTTATCGTAGCGATATTCTTCAGAAGATTACCCTTTTGCCTCAGTCGCCATTGGAACTTGCCGAACGCTTGGAGCAAAACCGTTGGATCGAAAATGCATATAATATAAAGGTGTGTGTTACCGATTTTGAAGGTTTGGCAGTGGATACTCCCGAAGATTTGGAAAAAATTCTCAAAACCATACCGCTAACGGATTAGTTCTGTTTTTGGTATATTTATTGAAACATTTTTTGCGGATGACCGTTAAAAATAACGTATTTTGAACAATCACTAATATGAAAATTATTGCAACCATACTAACTACTGTATTGTTAATTATGTCGTTTTCGCAGGCCGAAGCGCAGAAGACTATTATCCCCAATTTTTTTGTTCAGAATCAGAATTTGACCAACCATGAGGTGGTAATTTATCCCAATCCTGTGGTGGGCAACGTGGTCAATTTCAAGTCGGCTTCGCTCATCCGCAAAGTTGAAATCACCAACATCATTGGCAAATGCGTTAAAACCAAAGAAAACGACGAGTATATTTTCGACGACTTGAGCATCCTTTTAGAAAATTGTGAATCAGGTATTTATCTTGCAAAAATTACATTCGACGACGACAAAGTGCTTATCAAGAAACTTATTGTGAAATAATTTGTCGCTCAAAATTTGCATAAATATTCTTTTTTATTTGGAGAATACCAATTATCTGCTTATATTTGCAGCGTTGAAAGGACAGCCGTCCTATTTAAAATAAAATACAATCATTAAATATGTACGACAAAAAAGAACTGTCTAAGAGATTGGTTCCTGAATTGCGCGATTTGGCTAAAACCTTAGGTATACCCAAAGCCGATTACTTTAAAAAACAGGAACTTATTGACAAAATATTAGAAAAAACAGAAGGCAAAGAAGAACCTCAGCCCAAAAAGGCTCCTAAAATCAAAGACGAAGCTCCTAAAACTTCGCCCAAAGTTGAGTATGAAATTCCCGAAATGCCTGTAAGAAATCGTGAAAAACGTCATCGTCTTGTGCTCAAAAACAAGCCGGTAGCGTCTGTTTCTATCAGCAACGGTACTCAAAGCTATCAAAATGAGCAACTTACTCAGCAGCAGACACAGCAAGTGCCACAAGCATCTCAGCAGCCTGCTCAGCAACCATCAAATCATCAATTGCCGCCTATGTTGCAGCCTTTGCCCGATGATTTTGTGGCAGACAATCCTTTTTTGAGAGAGATGGATCCCGAGGAACCCGAAGCTCCAAAGCCAGTTTCTAAGCGTATTATCAAAAAGAACAAGCAACAGCCTCAGCCTCAAGAGCCTCAAAACGCTCCCGCTCCTGAACCGAAAGAGCAACCTCAAGAACAAGCTGAAACCAACGACGCTGCTCCCGAATCGTCCGACTTTGATTTCAAAAATATTAAAAAAGAATCCTCAATATTCGACGTTGACGGCTTAATTGAAAACACCGGCGTGCTCGAAATTATGCCCGATGGTTATGGTTTCTTGCGCAGTAGCGATTTCAACTATTTTAGTAGTCCCGACGATATTTATGTATCGCAAACTCAAATAAAACTTTTTGGACTTAAAACCGGCGACACAGTTCGCGGTACAATCCGTCCTCCCAAAGAGAGCGAAAAATATTTCCCGCTTATCAAGGTAATTGAAATCAACGGACGCACACCCGATTACATTCGCGACCGTGTGCCATTTGATTATCTTACACCGCTTTTCCCCGACGAAAAATTCAACCTCACCGGCGGCAAACACTCCAAAAATCTTTCGTGCCGCGTAGTAGATATGTTTGCCCCCATTGGTAAAGGTCAACGCGGATTAATTGTGGCTCAGCCCAAAACCGGTAAAACAGTATTACTCAAAGATATAGCCAACTCTATTGCCGACAATCACCCCGATGTTTATTTGATAATTCTTCTTATCGACGAACGTCCCGAGGAGGTTACCGATATGGCACGCAGCGTTAAGGCAGAGGTTATTTCGTCAACATTCGACGAACCAGCCGAAAAACACGTTAAAGTAGCCAACATCGTACTCGAAAAGGCAAAACGTATGGTAGAATGTGGACACGATGTGGTTATTTTGTTAGACTCCATCACACGTCTTGCTCGTGCTTACAATACCGTAGCTCCGGCATCGGGCAAAGTGCTTTCGGGTGGTGTTGACGCCAACGCATTGCACAAACCAAAACGCTTTTTTGGTGCAGCGCGTAACATCGAAGATGGCGGTTCGCTCACTATCATTGCCACAGCACTTATCGACACCGGCTCTAAGATGGACGAGGTGATTTTTGAGGAATTCAAAGGTACTGGTAATATGGAACTTCAGCTCGACCGCAAACTCAGCAACAAGCGTATTTTCCCCGCTGTGGACATCAACGCTTCGAGCACACGTCGCGAAGATAAACTTCTTATTCCCGGTATGCTTGATATTATTTGGAAACTCCGTAAGTATCTTGCAGATATGAATCCTGAGGAAGCTATGTTGTGGTTGCTCAACTATATGAAAAATACCATCAACAATGAGGAGTTTCTTATCCGCGCTAAAAACGAATATCTCAAAAACGCGGGTTTAATGTAGGTTTTCTATAAATCGTTCATAATTCTGCGGACGTTCGGTCTTTGGGTCGAATGTCCGTTTTTTTTATAGATAATGTTGCAAATCGGCACGAAGTTTTTTTAGGGCAATGGTCATCTGATTTTCCACAGTTTTTTCCGAAATACCTAATTCTGTGGCAATTTCTGCATTTTTTTTGTTTTCAAAACGGCTTTTTACAAAAATTTCGCGGCATTTTTCGGGAAGGTTTTCGATAGCTCGTTGGATGTTGTCTTTGAGGTCGGGTTCTGAAAATGACAGATTGTCGTCGATGCCAGATTGAATCTCCTGCACAGCATATTGAGCGTATTTATCCTTGATTTTTTGATGTTTGATACGATTGATGCAAGCGTTGGCAGTCCAACGGTAGAGATACGCTTTGAGCGACACGTTGATGTCTGTGGCAGGCGCTTTTTCCCAAAACGACACAAACACCTGCTGCACAAGTTCCTCGGCTTCGTCGAGAGAGCGCAGGTATTTGGCGGCGAATAGTGTCAGCATTCGATAATACTGCTTAAACAGCTGCTCAAACGCACTTTTATCGCCTTCTTTTATCAGTTTTAGGATTTCGTTGTCGTCCATTGTCGTATTCAAATATTTGCAAAGATACGTCAAACTTTTATTATCCTACAACTTTTATTAAAAAAAACGCCAAAATATGTTTGTAAACCGTAATTGATTTCTTATATTTGTCATTTAAAAAATGAACAATTTTTGTGTTATGAAAAACATTTTCTACATCATAATTATCTCTCTTTTAGTCGTTAGCGTGTCGTGCGGATTAGAGGGAAGTGATTCAGAACGTCAACGTGCCGATAGTTTGGAAGCTCTTTTGATGCAATATATGGATTCCGACAACCAAAAATCGCTAATGTTGATGGATTACGAACAGAGTATTTCATCGTTTGGCAATTTTCTTGACAGTATAAAAATTCGCGAAATGGAAATCGACAGTCTCAAAAGCGTTATCAAGCGCAAAGGTGGCGGATCGTCATCGGCTGAGGCTAAGATGATTCGCGCTTTAGTAAAGCAGATGCAAGATTTTATTGGTCAAAATCAAGATATTGCTGTTGAATTTCAAAAGTCCGGTTACAAAAACGCCACTGCACAACAACTTATGAATATGATGATTAACGCCATTGAGAGCAAACAAAAAGAGATTAACAATCTGGCTACCGAACTTGCCAACCTGAAAATCAAAGTTAGGGATCTTGAAGATGAAAACGCCGGACTTGTTCAAGAGATTGCTCAAACCACTCAACAGAAAGAAGAAGCAGAACAGACCGCTGCAAAACTTTCGTTATCAAACATCAAAATCACTCTTCCCGATGTGCGTAAGGCCAAAAAAGTGGATTCTATCAATATTCGTTTCAATATCAACGAAAACAAATACACTCAGGCCAAGAATCTTACTGTGTACATTCGTATCACCGACCAGAAGGGTAATTTGCTAACTAACTCACAAACAGGATTTTTCGACTATCAAGGCAAACAGATAGCTTACACCACGAAAAAAACTTCGCATTATTCCGGAAAAAAGACTCCTTTGAGCCTAACTTGGCACACAGATGGCATTACTCTTACACCGGGGCAATATACCGTAACCTTCTTTGTGGATGATACGGAGCCGGAAGAGGCGTTTTTCACTTTAAAAAAATAGTGTTTGGCAGATATGAAAGACTTGGACGAACTTAAAAAACTGATTGACCAATATGTGCGCACCGGTATGACCGAGGGCAAACGCGAGATGTTGCGCAAACAGGCCGCCGATATGGGTATCAATATGGGCGAATTGCTTGTGCTTATCAAAAGTGCCGAAATTGAGATTGCCCACGTCACCGGAAAACAAAACACCGAGTATCCCGAAATCAACGATGAAATGCCTCAGGGATCGGGGTTTGTGTCTGACAATCAGGGTTCAGGATTTGTATCAGAGCCGCAGGGTTCGGGTTTTGTAGAGCAAGAATCGGGTTCGGGCTTTGTAAACGAATCACAGTCAGGAATGACTTCAATGCAAAACCTTTCCGCTGCCGGAGGCGATGTATTTACCGAGGTGAAACTTATCGACTCGTCGGGCGCAATGAGCGACATTTATAGTGCCATTCATCTTGGACGTCGCAAGGTTATCATCAAACGCATTAAACAGCAGTATCGCGACAATCCTCAATATATCGAACTCTTTTACAAGGAGTTTGACAATGCTTTTGAACTGGAACACAACAATATAGTACATGTTTACGGCAAGGGAGAAGATTCCGATGGTCCGTATTATTATATGGAATATATCGACGGACGCACTCTCTCTTATGTAATCAACGAGGAGCATCGTCAAGACATCAATTTTGTGCGTCGCGTAATAGTGCAAATTTTGGATGCGCTATGCTATGTGCACAAAAAACAGATTTTTCACCGCGACCTCAAGCCCGATAATATTATGCTCACCTACAAAGGCGACAATGTTAAGATAATAGATTTCGGACTTGCCACTGCCGACGATCTTCCCGACAACCTAAAACGTGCGGGAACACCCAAGTATGCCGCTCCCGAACTCAACAATAAGGCTTACACCGCCGACCAACGTGCCGACATCTATTCTCTTGGAATGATTATTCTTGAATGGCTTGCAGGTGCGCCCGATCGCCGAAAACTTATGGGTATCAACAATGGAGTGCTTCGCGAAATTGCCGACAAGTCTACAATGATGATTCCCGAGTCGCGATATGCATCGTGCGATGAGATATTAGCACTGCTTCGTACCAACGAGGCACCTCAACCCAAGGCATCTGTTCCCGACTGGCTTGCTGCCAAAATACGCGAATATGCCGCCGACGGTGTTATTACCCGAAAAGAGCGCAAAGATATTGATTTTGAGACTTCTAAAAATGCAATTGACCCCAAGGCTGTAGAACTACTTATGGACGTGGAACTTGAAAAAGCTCGCGAACGTATGATTGTAGCCGAAAAAAATAATAGGGAAAACATTCAACGTGGTATTGGTTACGGCAAACGCGACCAGCAGCCGCAGAAGTCGAAACTTAAACCTATTCAAACTTTTATTTTCCTTGCCCTCATAGCTGCTATTTTGGTGGTGTTGGCAATGGAACTTAAAGAAGAATCTGAGGCCAAAACGCCCAAAGATCCTCCAAGTACAGGTATTTCAGTGCCCGCCAAAGACGATTCAAAATTCTATAAAGGCGAAATCGTTTACACCAAAGCCAACCTCAAACTGCGTGAACTTGCAAGCAAGAGTAGCAAGGTGCTTCAAGAGTATCCCAAAGGCACTCCTGTAGAAGTTATCGAAGACGGATACTATTGGGTAGAGGTGCGAGTAAATCTCAAACGAGGATATATGGCAAAGGAATACCTTACCCACAATAAAAAATAACTGCTTAAAACTCAATAGCCTATGCTTAACTCGCTAAAAAAAATATTTGGAACCACAAGCGGAGTCAACCGAGTGGAAACATCTAGCATTCAAGGTAGAAAGCCATCGCAAGAAGATTCGTTTTATGTTTCGCCAGAAAAAGACGGACGTATGCTTTGCTTTGTGGCAGATGGCGTAGGCGGGCACGGTCACGGCGATTTTGCAAGCACCAAAACTGTGGAGGTATTTCGCAATGCATTTGAAAATATGCCACCAAACACCATAGCAGCAGATTTTTTGCGAAACACCGCTTTAGATGCAGCCAAAGAAGTTTTAGCCAAAAGCACTTCAGATCCTCTATATAAAAATTGCGGCACCACTCTTTCCGGTTTTTTTGTAACGGGCAATGCCTATTACACCGTTAATATCGGCGACAGTCGCGTATATCTTTGGAACAGAGAGTGTCTCAGCCGTGAAACTCACGACCATTCTATTGTGCAACAATTATTGGATGCCGGTGAAATTACCGAAGCCGAAGCATTTACTCATCCAAAACGCAATATGATGACCTCTGCTATTGGTCAGGATCTTTCGTTGATGAAAATTGATGTAGAAGGTCCGCGTCCGTTGGAACACGGCGACATACTTATGGCATTTTCCGACGGAGTGCACGATGCACTTACCGACGAACTGATATACCGACTTGTAAAACGTTACGAGGTTGACGATGGTCTCGCCGACGCTCTCACCGAATCGGCTTACAATGCCGGAGGCAAAGATAATATCACAGCAGTAGTTTTTAGATTTCTTTCGTAAACACACACCTTAATATATTAACAAAAATGAACAAGACATTAGCGGTTTTTGTCAACGATGACTACCTTACAGCGGCAATTCAGCCGTTGAAAGATAAGTTTTCGCTTCTTTTTACCAACGACGAGAAAAAATTTCCTTTTTATTTCTATATAAACCCCACCGACAGCAGTATCGACTACGGTTTTGATTACAAAATCAATTTCCGCGACAATAAAAGTCTCTTTGCCGGCGACCTTATGCAAGCTCTCGACAAAGGCGGACAAAAAATCTCAGTTGGCGGTTTCGACGAAGATTACATAGCACTTTTCAATCCCATTATACGCGACGTGAGAGAATTGTATGCTCGTGAAATGTCGAAATATGAGGATTTTCCTTTTTCTGATACTACCGTAATCGACACTGCCATAGTGTTTAGCGACAATATTACACCTAAAGCTCAAACCGAGTTTTTGAATTACTGGAAGTCGAAAAACTTCAACTTTGTGAAAGTTGAGAAATTCGACACGCTTTTGTTGCAATATTACAAAGCTAAAAACGGACTCTATTGTCAAAACCGCAAATTTGGTGTATTAGAGGCTCTCGGTATGGATTTGAATATGTCGGTGATGAATGTTGACGGCAACAATGTGTCGAGAGTAGCATTCAAAAAGTTTGAAGGTTATGGCATTGACCCTCGTATCAAGGTGATAGCCAAAAAGATCGTAGATGATGTTAACCGTCAGGAAAACATTATCGACCGCGACGATTCTGCCGCCATCAATCGCGAATATATACGCCATTACGACAAGGCTGTGAAGATTGTAGAACTGCTTGCCAATTGGACCAAGCCTGTTATCAGTCTTCAAACATCGTTTGCCGTTAATCAGGGCAACAAAATCAAAGTGAGTCTTTCGGTAGATGAAATCAACAAATTGTCGTATCTATATTCACGTCAGTTTTCAGCGTTTTTCTCCGACAATTTTCTTGCTAAGGAGAAAATCAAAACCATTGATTTAGATAAAATTTTCCTTGTGGGCAATTCGCTCAACAACAGCACTGTACGCAAGGAATTTGCCAACTACGGCGAAACCAAGATTGAGGTTTTTACCGATGATATAAGTTTTGTGCTTGGCGAATTGTTTAAGGAGGAAGTTGCTCCTACCGAAGTGGATGAGGAGAGCACGATGTTTCAAATGGGAGCGCAACATATCGACAAACCTCAGCCGCCTACACCGCCTAAGTCGGTTACACCTCCACCTCCGCCACCATCGGCACAACCCACTTATTGCGCTGTTAATAATTTAAATCTGCAAACTTTAACACCCAATAAAAAGGTATTGCTCAATACCTTTGATCCGGCTCCCGGCAAAGGTGCAGCTCATCAAGAGTTTGTGTATATTGGCAATCATCAGTTTAAGGTAATTTCGAGCAGCCGCACCCTAAAGGCGGGCGACATTGCCGAGCCGGTGTCAGAAACATGGCAGACCGGTGTGCAAATCGACTTGATGATAACTCGCGCCGGCAAAAATCTCGGACGTTTTAGAACTCGTCCTGTAGTAAAAATTTCAGTAATGTAATATTCTGTTGAGTATGGAAAATGTTGAGAATGAAGTTAATGTAAGCAATGAAGATCAAAGTCAGAAGGTGAAGCGTATGCTTGAACTTATGAGCCAACGCGAACATCTTGACGAAGAAATCAGCAAACTGAGGGCAGAAATCAATGCTTCTATTGCTGCTAATAGAAAGCAGACAGAGGTGGTAACTCCGCCGCCGTTTAATCCTGTGACAGAGACTGTTGAGCCTAAAGATACTGTTGCTCCACAAGTGCCGGTTGCACCGCCTCCATTTGTTTTGCCTCCTCCAATACCATCTACTCCAAAGGTGTCGGAATCGTCAAACAGCGAGCGCAATATTGGCGTTAAATGGATGGCAATTGCCGGAATTTTTATTGCTGTATTAGGCTTGATTCTTTGCATCAAAATATTGTTAGACAAGAATTTAATTGGTTCTGTAGGTCGTGTTATTTTAGGTTATTTGGGTTCGGCTGCTATGGTTGTAGGAGCGTTTAAAGTGCCCTCTACACGCAAAGTGCTCAAAGATACATTGCTTTTTGGTGGAGCCAATTTGGGATATGCCGTCACATGGTTGGCTTATGGGTATTTTGATTTGTTCTCATCGCCTGTTACTTTGGCTATTTTGTGGACTATAACATCAGCGTTGCTTGCATTTTCATATATCCACGACAACAAATTGCTATTTTCGTATGCACTATTTTGGTTTGTAATGTCGCAGTTCTGTGCAGGCTATTCGTTTGATTCTCATATAAATAGAACTGTCTTTTGGATGGTTTTCTTGGTGGTAGTCAATGTGGCGCTGTGTTTTGTGTACAAGATAAAAAAATGGACTCCTGTGTATGCCTCAGCGTTTGTTGCCACAGGTTTGGTGCTTATTATTAAGTTTTTCGATGGTGCCGATTTGTCGCATAGTATCAACGTGCTTTATTTCGCTATTCTCTGTGCTGTGTTTTACGCCGGCGATGTGGTGCTATATTTGAATCGTGAAAAATACAATTTCGACTTCATCGCATTTACTGTAATCAACTTTTTAACATTTGCCATTTTTACAGCCATCGAATTTCATAATCGACACAGCATTGCGCACACCTATATTTATATATCGTTGGCTTTGTGTGCAACGGCGTTTGTTTTTCAGAAATTATTGCCCGAGCGCAAATTGCTGTTTACTACGCCGTTTTCGTATGCGTTGATATTTACCAATTTGGCACTGATTATCAATTATGTGCTTGAATATTCGCAGTGGTTTCCGCTGGTGTTTGCAATCGAAATTTTGGCAGCGGCATTTGTTTACAAATATACACAGCTAAATTATTTCAAACTTGTTGCCTTGCTGCTTACCTATTTATCGTTTGCGGTAGTGTGTATCGCTATTCCGATTATAGATTTTCATTACAGCCTTCCCGACAATTATTGGATTGTGCTCAATACGGCGTTTATTACCAAATTGGCTTACATTGCAGTTTTGGTGTTTATTCTCAAAGCCGTGGTTGACAAATTTCACAAAGCATCAGTTAGCCTTTTGCTCTATCTCACTGTGGCATTTGTAGTTGCACACGAATTGTTGATATATTGGATTTTTGTTGACAGTAGATTCACCGATTCTCAAGAGTTTGACCTTTCTTGCGTTTCGCTAACGATTTGGTTTGGTTTGCTGTCGGTGGCTGCTGCATTAATGCCCAAAAAGTTGGAATTTTTGTCGAATATTAAAACTATTGGCTACACCTTGCTGCCTATTAATTTGCTATCGATGTGCATATTGTTCTGCACTAGTATGGAAGATTTGCAAACTCTATCTTCCAAGTGGTATTTTATGTGTCGTTATTTTACATTGGCAGTAGCAATTGGAATGGCGGCTTTCGCTATTTTTAATCGCAAATATCCGCTTTGCAAAAACTTCGACAAAATTATCGATATTGTTGTGGCATTTACTATGGTGTGGATTGTGGGCTCCGAAATCACTAATATACTTACGCTGTTGCACTCGCAAAACTCTTATGGCATATTGTTAACTGCTTGGTTAGGTGTGGCTTCGCTCATATTATTTGTGATAGGTTTTAAATTTGAATTAAAACATCTTCGCATTTTTGGATTTGTGCTTTCGGCTCAAACCGTGGTAAAATTATTTTTCTACGACATTTGGAACTCTGAACTTTGGATCAAAGCATTAGTATTTGTGGCTGTGGGAGTTACATTCTTAATCGTGTCGTACATTTACTCTAAATACTTCAAAAAAGAAAAACTACAAGACGATGAACAAACTTTGGGAACTGAATAACGGTGGCGGATACACTGATACTCAGATAGATTATTTGCAAACAAGGCTCAACAATTTTTGTGATTTTACCATAGCGCGTATGCTTACACAGCGTGTGAAGGTGGATGTGCCACGTTTGCAAAATCCCGAAACCGAAGAGGGTGAATTGCAAAAAATTCGCTCGTTTCTTCGTCCGTCGCTTTCCAATCTTTACGATCCGTTCTTGTTTCGCGATATGGACAAGGCTGTTGACCGTCTTTCGCTTGCTATCGACAAGGGTGAAAAAATCCTTATCTATGGCGACTACGATGTTGACGGCACTACTTCAGTGGCTTTGGTTTATTCGTTTTTGAAAAAATATTGCACTCAAAATATTGATTATTACATACCCGACAGATATACAGATGGTTATGGTGTGTCGATGCAAGGTGTGGACTATGCCGCACAAAACGGTTGTTCGCTTATAATTGCCCTTGACTGCGGCATCAAAGACAATCCTCGTGTTGACTATTCTAATAGTTTAGGTATCGACTTTATTGTTTGCGACCATCATACGCCCGGTGCAGAATTGCCCAATGCAGTGGCTGTGCTTGATGCCAAACGCACTGATAACACTTATCCTTTCAACGAACTTTCGGGTTGCGGCGTGGGTTTTAAATATATGCAGGCTTTGTGCATAAGGCGGAATATTCCATTTGTCAACTTGCTCAATTACATTGATTTAACTGCAGTGAGCATTGGTTCCGACATTGTGCCTATAGTTGACGAAAACCGCATTTTGGCATATTACGGACTCAAAAAACTCAATGGTGAGGAGTTCTCTTACAACGATCAAAAACTATTGTTGCAACCTTTAACCTGTTTTTGTGCCATAAAAAAAGAGTCGGGACTTTCCGAAAAACACGTTTCGATGTACGATTCGGTGTTTATGATTGGTCCGCGAATCAACGCTTGCGGACGTATCGACAAGGGTTCTCAGGCTGTGCGTTTGCTCATCACCGAAGATGAAAACGAGGCTGCAGAGTTTGCCAAAAAGATTTCAGACTACAACAATGAGCGTAAAGACCTTGACCGTGATATTACCGAAACCGCACTTGAAACACTTCGCAACGAACCCAACAACGATACCAACGCCGCCACAGTAGTTTATGGCGACAATTGGCACAAAGGCGTGGTGGGCATTGTGGCATCGCGTCTTACCGAAACTTACTATCGCCCCACAATTGTGTTCTCAAAAATTGGCGACACGCTCACAGGTTCGGCTCGGTCGGTTTCTGATTTCAATCTATACGACGCCATCGACAATTGTCGTGATTATTTATCAGGTTTTGGCGGACACAAGTTTGCTGCAGGCTTGAATCTTAAATTTGAAAACTATCAAAATTTTAAGTCTGCCTTTCTTGAATACGTTAAAAATCATATCCAAACATCTCAGAAAATTCCTAAAGTTTTAATAGAACAATTCATAGATTTTTCGGTAATAAATTCAAAATTCTATGATCGTTTGATACAGTTTGAACCCTTTGGACCGGAAAACACCGAACCTATATTTGCCACCCGTAACGTGGTAGATTGCGGTGGTACTCGCCGAGTAGGCAAAAACCTTGAACATCTGAGGTTAGAAGTGATGGATAGCACCGGTGTGTGTCTTGTGGGCATAGCATTTGGAATGGCAGACTATTACACCCGCATACACAACGGCGAAAAATTCGATATTTGCTACACCGTTCAAAAAAACGAGTTTCGCGGCAATGTGTCATTGCAATTAATGGTGGTGGATATTAAAATGAAAGAAACTGTATGACATCATTTTCTGGGGCATTTCTAAAACATTTGGCTATAGTTACTATGGTGATTGACCATATTGGAGTGGTATTGCTACCTGATTGGTTTATTTTGCGTGTAATTGGCAGATTGAGTTTTATCATCTTTTGTTTTCTTTTGGCAGAAGGGGCTGTGTTTACACATAGCCGTCCAAAATATACAATCAGGCTTCTTTTGATAGCATTGGTGAGCATTGTTCCGTTTTCGTATGCTAAATATGGTGAATGGTATAATTTTGAGGATTTAAATGTATTTTTTGTTCTCGCATCATCGGTTATGATGCTCTCGTTGTTTGACCTTTGTAAGAATAAACCCTTTGAATATATCTATAAATTGCTGATAGTTATATTGTTTGGCGTAGTTGGATATATGGTGGGATTTGAATACAATTTGTATGGCTATGCACTTGTGGCGTGTTTTTATCAGTTTAGGGGAAATAAAGTGGCTATTTGGTGGGGGGCAACGGTGGCTACCTTAGTGGCATTGCCATTGTTTAAAATATTTGTAGAATCGTCAAGACCGATTAATGCTATTGTTTACAGTGTGTTAGAGGCTATCGGATTAATTTCATTACTCTTTATCTTTGCCTACAACGGAGAACGCGGCAAACAACTGCCCAAATGGTTTTATTATCTCTTTTATCCGGCGCATTTGGGGATATTAATTTTGTTAAAATATTTTTTGTTTGTAAATTTGTGCCCATAATAACTTTTAAACACATTTTAAAATGACACTATTAGGCATTATTGGCGGACAGGAACTGATTATTATTCTGTTGATTGTACTCGTGCTTTTCGGCGCAAAAAAAATTCCCGAACTTATGCGCAGTTTTGGCAAGGGCGTCAAAGAGTTTAAAGACGGTATGAACGGCGTGCAAGACACCGATCAAAAAGCCGCCACCACCGACTCCAAGAACGAAAAAACTGAATAATGGCATCCCAAGAAGGCAGTTTTTGGGAACATCTCGAAGTGCTGCGCGGCGCAATTATACGTTCGCTGGCGGTGGTGCTGGGATTGGCTATTATTGTATTCTTATTCAAGGAGTTTGTGTTTGAATACATTGTTTTCTATCCCACCAAGACCGATTTCCCCACGTTTAGACTTTTGGCGTATCTGTCGCACAGCGCGGGAGTTGCCGACGAGGATTTTGCCGTTCAGCCGGTTAAGATTATCAGCACAAGGCTTGCGGCGCAGTTTATGACGCATATCAGCATTTCGTTTTACACTGCGCTTGTGGCTGCCGTGCCTTATATCTGCGGCGAGGTGTGGTTCTTTATCCGTCCTGCCCTCTATCCCCAAGAAAAAAAATACATCAACCGTGCGTTAATTTTCACTGGCATACTGTTTTACATCGGTGCCACAACGGCTTATTTTATGATTTTTCCGTTGTCGGTAAACTTTCTTTCGTCGTATCAGGTAACGCCCGACATCGAAAACCTGATTTCGATTGATTCGTACATAGATATGCTTGTGGAATTGTGCATTACCACGGGTTTTGCTTTTGAACTGCCTGTGGCGGCTTATTTCCTTGCCAAGGCTGGTATCTTAAAATACACATTTTTAAAGCGTTACCGCAAACACGCCTTTGTGCTTGTGCTCGTTATCGCTGCCATCATCACTCCATCTACCGACGCATTTACGATGCTTGCCACCGCATTGCCCTTATATTTGATTTTTGAATTGAGCGTAACTGTGGTGAAACGTGTTGACAACCACAAACTTTTGCACGCTTAATGCGTTTAACTCTTTGAACTGTTTTGTTATGAAAAGAGCCATAGGTATATTGTTGCTGCTGAGTGTGTTGGCATTGCAGTCGTATCCTCAAAAATATGACGGCTTAAACTATGCGCCCCAACCTCGTGTCGACAGTATTCTGAGCCTTATGAATCCCTACATCAGCGACAGTCTCCGTGCCACGCTCTATCTCAACATTGCCCGAAACTTGTACAATACCGATTCGGCTATCCGTTTTTGCAATCTTGCTCTCGAAAAATGCCGCCCCACCGACACGTTGCTCCGTGCTATGACCTACCACGTGATGGGTTGGCGTTACCATCAAAAACACGAGATTTACACCTCGGTGCAGTATCTGCGTATGGCATACAACCTTTACGACCCCGACCGCAATTATGAGGGAAAGAATATCTGCAGCGTGGTGCTTGCTCAGGGGTTTGAACTTCTGCATCTTGCCGACAGCGCGTTTTATTATCTCAACAAGTCGCTCGAAAACAGCATTATGCGCAACGATACCGCTCAGATTGCCACCACGTATCTCAATCTCGGACGCATCTGCATCACCCTCAACCTTTACGACAATGCCGAGGAGTATATCACCAAGTCGGTGCTTCTTGATTCGCTGTCGGGCAACACTTTGGATATGGCTTGCGGCTATTATTGGCTCGGATATCTGTATATTCATATGCAGGCTTATCCCAAGACGGGAAGGTATCTCCGCAGTGCCATCCGTGTGTTTCGGTCGCACGGCTATCTGCGCTCTTATTACGCTATGAATCTGCATCTTGCATACTCCTATATGGCAGATACGTACATCTCTTCGGCTGAGCGTTCGGGACAGACTCGTTTTGCCGATAGCTGCCTTGTGTATATATCCAAGGGCGGCGACTTTTTCCTTGAAAATGGTCAGTACGCCAACTATATGATTGCCCGGTATGCCTACGTTAAGTATCTGATTTTCTACAAGAAATACAAAGAGGCGCTTGATGTGCTTGTTGAGTGCGAAAAATATATGAAGTCTCCCGACCTCCGCCGCGACTATCATGGTTACCTCACTCTCGTGTACAAGAAACTTGGCAAGTTTGAGGATGCGCTCACCCATCAGCAACTGCACTACGAGTATGCGATGCAGTATCTCAACGACAGTTCGCTTACCGCCCTTGCCGATTCCAAGACCCATCAGGCTCTTTTGCACAAGGAGGCGGAGCAGCGTCAAAACGACCGACTGCATAATGAACAGACTCAGCGTATGCGTGTGGTTATTGTTTCGTTGATATCGGGACTGCTGATGGCGTCGCTCTTGTTGGTGTTTATTATCCGTATTCTGAAAATAAAGAAGAGGGCTAATGAGCAACTAAATATGGTTCACACTGCGGTGACTGACAGTATGCACTATTCTGAGCGTATACAGCGGGCGGTGATTCCTTCCGACGAGTTTATCAAGAGCCTTTTCCCTGAGAGTTTTGTCTACTACCGTCCGAGGGATATTGTGAGCGGCGACTTTTATTATGCCCTCAAATGCGGCAGATACAATGTGTTTGTGGTGTCCGACTGTACAGGTCACGGCATTCCGGGCGGATTCCTCTCTATGCTAGGCATTTCGTCGCTCAAGGAGTATCTCATCACCGAAACCGACGCCGCCAATCCAGGCACGGTTCTCGACCGTATGCGTACTTTCTTTAAGGAGACTCTCGGCTCTACCGATTCGCTTATGCCTATGTACGACGGTATGGACATCATTATCGCAAGTTTCGACCTTGAAAACCAAACTCTCGTTTACGCCTCTGCCAACCTTCGTGGCTATATCGTGCGCAATGGCGAGGTGATAAAACTGCAAGGCGACAAGATGCCTGTGGGACGCTATTTTATCGAAAAAGAGCATTTCGACTCTTATACGGTGCAGTTGCAATCGGGCGATATGGTATATCTCTGCACCGACGGCATTCAAGACCAGACGGGTGGCGCCGATCCCGATCATACTTTCGGCAAGAAATTTATGAGCGCCAATTTGATCAAAGTGCTCACCGATATGTCTCCGCTTACTGTTGATAAGCAGTTGGTTACAATCGACGGAGTTGTCACCGATTGGCGCGGTGCTTTCGACCAAATCGACGATATCACCCTCGTGGGTATCAGAATCTGATTTTTTTATTCACAAAAAAAATTATTGCACGTATTATTATTATGTGTATATTTGCATTTATAATCTAAATCATAATCAACATTAAACTACTTTATTATGAATAAGGACTATTTAGCACCCCTCGCCGTTTTTGCAATAGTGTTTGTAGGTACGGCTTTTTTGATAACGTCGGCGGTTGTG
>JAEEGL013453852.1_pt1 | contig 17367 bp, 15 predicted proteins | sample 9134231 | NCBI WGS metagenome assembly JAEEGL01 (sample SAMN16246548, study PRJNA631951) | gut metagenome | biome: gut microbiome; feature: rumen; material: fiber-attached | host: Bos | place: Iran: Karaj | collected 2018-10
AGATAGAGAACAATCAAGAACTAACAAAATACAACCTAAACAATTTGACAAGAGAACCGATGAAGAAGTACAATCTCATCAACAACACGCTGGGATGGCTCATCTTTTTGGTGGCAGCGCTGACCTATCTGCTGACCATTGAGCCCACCGCCAGCTTCTGGGACTGCCCGGAGTTTATCGCCCAAGGTTATAAGACTGAAATCGGCCATCCGCCTGGCAACCCGATTTTTATTCTTGCCGCCAACTTTGCCAGCAAGTTTGCCGGTGGTGATGTGATGACCGTTGCCAAGTGCGTCAATGCGATGTCGGCGATCTTCAGTGCGCTGACGATCCTGTTGCTCTTCTGGTCAATCACCCACCTGGTGAAGAAACTCGTCGTCAAGGACGGCGAGGAGGACAAGATGAGTCTGGCTCAGTACCTCGTGGTTATGGGCAGCGGCATCTGTGGTGCTCTGGCCTACACATGGAGCGACACCTTCTGGTTCAGTGCTGTCGAGGCCGAGGTTTATGCCTTCTCATCGTTCTGCACTGCACTGGTATTCTGGCTCATCCTCAAGTGGGAGAACCGCGCCGACCAGCCTGGCAGTGACCGTTGGATTGTGCTGATTGCCTATGTCTTTGGCGTTTCGCTGGGTGTGCACCTGCTCAACCTGCTGTGCATCCCTGCCATCGCCTTGATTTTCTACTATCGCCAGTGCCGCCTGAAAGGCAAGGAGTCATCGGCTAAGGGTTCGCTCTTGACGCTGCTCATCTCCTTCGTCATCGTGGGCCTGATCCTTTACGGTCTGGAGCCTGGCTTCGTGGAGTGGGGACAGAAGTTTGACCTCTTCTTCGTCAACACGTTGGGCATGTCGTTCAACTCGGGCGTGCTGGCCTATGCCATCGTGTTCTTGGCCATTTGTGCATGGGCGCTTTGGGAGCTCTACCGCAACAAGAGCGACCTGCTCATCAAGATTTCTTTCGCTCTGGCAATCATCTTCTCAGGAATGATTTTGCTGGGTGACAGCATCTTGATACCTCTGGTATTGATTATCGCCCTGTGCGTGTATCTGTTCAAGTTCTGCAAGCATGTGCCTGTCCGTGTGTTCACCAACATCGTATCTTGTATCCTGGTGATCTTCATCGGTTTCAGCTGCTATGCACTGATTCTGATCCGCAGTTCGCAGAACACTCCGCTTGATGAGAACTCGCCTAACAACACCTTCTCGCTGGCCAAGTACCTGAGTCGTGAACAGTATGGCGAGACACCGCTGCTCTATGGCCGCACCGTCTACAGTGACATCATGTATCAGGATGCTGGTGGATCTCGCCAGCCTGCTACCAAGGAAGGTCCCATGCAGTATGCCCCCGAGGTGAAGACTTCTCCCGACCAGCCCGATTGCTACAAGGAGCTGGGACCGAAGAAGACCTATCGTTACAGCCCCGAGCAGGATATGCTTTTCCCGCGCATACATGACGAGAAGCATGCTCAGGAGTATGTTGACTGGCTGGGTATGCAAGGCACCCAGGTCGAGGCGACAACTGTCATCGACAGTGACGGCAATACTGTCTCTACCGAGACGCGCCTGAAGCCGACGATGGTTGAGAACTTGCGTTTCTTTGTTGACTACCAGTTGAACTACATGTACTGGCGTTACTTCATGTGGAACTTTGCCGGTCGTCAGAACGACATTCAGGGCATGGGTGAGATTACCCACGGCAACTGGATCTCGGGCTACTCGTTCATCGACAACCCGCGCTTGGGCGACCAGAGCCTGCTGCCCGATGACCTGGGCAAGGGCAACAAGGGCCACAACGTGTTCTACCTGTTGCCGCTGCTGATGGGTATCATCGGCCTGTTATGGCAGGCCTACCGCGGCCGCCGCGGCATCGAGCAATTCTGGGTTATCTTCTTCCTGTTCTTCATGACGGGTATTGCCATTGTGCTCTACCTGAACCAGACGCCTAGCCAGCCCCGTGAGCGTGACTATGCTTATGCCGGTTCGTTCTATGCCTTCAGTATCTGGATCGGCATAGGTGTTGCCGGACTGTGGGCTCTCTTGGTGTGGGCCTTCAACAAGAAGGGTAAGAAGGAAGTCAAGGGCGAGGCTGCCCTTGAAACAGCCAACAAGAATGGTAATGGTGTGGCTACTGCCGTCGCCGCTGTGGCTGCCCTCGTCGGCATCCTCGTGCCCTTGCAGATGGTAAGCCAGACCTGGGATGATCACGATCGCAGTGGCCGTTATGCTGCCCGTGATTTCGGCCGCAACTACCTCTCCAGTGTGGCTCCCAACGGCGTCATCTTCTGTAATGGTGACAACGACACCTTCCCCCTGTGGTACCTCCAGGAAGTAGAGGGCTTCCGCACCGACGTGCGCGCCGTCAACCTGAGCTACCTTGCAACCGACTGGTACATCAGCCAGATGCAGCGTGCTGCCTATGAGTCAGCTCCGGTGCCCATGCAGGCAGGCAAGGAGACCTTCGCCTATGACGACCGCCTGTTCTCCTACTTCATTGAGCCTGACATGACGCCCACCGAGGCTCTCAAGTCTCTGGCATTTACCTATGGCCCCGAGAGCAAGCAGAATCGCTTTGGCATTACCGAAATCCGATATCCGATGATTTATATGCCTGTTGATGCCGACCAGGCCATCAAGGCAGGCATTGTCCGTGAGGAACAGCGTGAAATGGTTCAGCCCAACATCAATTTGGACCTGACGCGTATCGGCTCGGGCATGACGTCAAGCCAGTTGATGTCACTTGACATGATTGCCAGCAGTATTGCACAGGGCTGGAACCGTCCCTGCTACTTTGCGATGACGGTGCCCGAGAGCTACTACCTGGGCCTCTCGCCCTACTTGAGACTGACAGGTCTTGCTTATCAGGTGACTCCTATAGCCGACGGCAATTCTAACGGCGTCTCGACCGACATCATGTATGACAACGTGGTCAACAAGTTCGCGTGGGGTGGCCTGGATACCGCCAAGCCCGGTTCGCTCTACCTCGATGAGACCATCTGCCGTATGGTGACCACCATGCGCAGCGCCATGCTTGACCTGGCAACCAGCCTGACCTATGAGGGCGCTAATGCACAGCGTGGCGACCAGCCCGTTCCTGCAGGCATGACTCAGGAGGCCTATGCTGCCGACCGCTTCAAGAAGGCTCGCACTATCCTTGACCTGATGATGGAGAAGCTCCCGCTCAGCGCCTGCCCGTTCACGGTGCAGATGGGACAGCAGGTAGCCCGTGCTTACTTGAACTTGGGCAATGTCAACAATGACAAGACTTGCGTTGAAAAGGGCACCAAGATCCTGGAGAACGAAATTCTGCGCTATGCCGGATACTTGCGATTCTACCAGTCGCTCGATCCCTCACAGTATGAGCGCTTGACGCGCGCCGACAAGTATATTGACCAGCAGTATGTGGTCGACCTGCTCGGCGACTATGGCCAGTACTGTGACGAGAAGCAGTTCCAGGAAATGAGCAAAAAGTTGCAAGCTGCAGGTGTGAACATGGACCGCCTTCAGGCCTATCAGCAAGCCTATGAGCGAGCTCTCCAACAGCAATACGAAGGCCAGCAGCAGCCCCAAGAGGCCGAGGAATAAGAACTAAGGATTAGTGGCTTAAAACACAATAAGCTGAATAATGCTAGTCGAGCGTCCTCCGCTGCTGTACCGAATGTTATTTCCCGAGACCGTGTGGCGCATCCACAAGCGCGACCACACGGTCTATCTGACATTCGACGACGGCCCCATCCCCGAGGTCACCCCCTGGGTGCTCGACACGTTGGACCGTTACGGCATCAAGGCGACATTCTCCATGGTCGGTGAGAACGTGGAGCGTCATCCCGAACTCCTCGAGGAGGTGCGCCGCCGAGGTCACTCGGTGGGCAATCACACGATGAGCCACTTGCAAGGGGCACATGTGGGGACCAAGCACTACCTGCACAACGTCTTCAGGGCCAATGAGTTGATCGGCAGCACACTTTTCCGACCGCCGCACGGCCTGTTGCGATGGGGTCAGTCCAAAGTCTTGCGCTCACGTTTCGCCATCATCATGTATGACCTGGTCACGCGTGACTATAGCCGCAAACTCACCGGCGAACAGGTGCTGGAAAACGTCAAGCGATATGCCCGCAATGGCTCCATTATCGTCTTCCACGATTCACTCAAGGCCGAGAAGAATATGAAATATGCCCTGCCGCGTGCCATTGAGTGGCTGCAGGAGCAGGGTTATAAATTCGATGCCATACCAGAGCATTGACATAGCAACGCAAATCAAATCCCAGGCCTCGCGTCTGGGATTTGCTGCCTGTGGCTTTGCCGTTGCCGCTCCAGTGGACGACGAGGCGGTGGCGCGCTATGACCGCTGGATTGAGCAGGGACAGGCAGGCTGCATGGCGTGGGCGGCACGGCATCGCGACTTGCGCCGTGATCCTGCGATGCTGCTTGAGGGGGCTCAGACGGTCATTTCCCTCGCCCTGAACTATTATCCTGCCCGTTTCCAACCCTCCGATAGCCTGCGTGTCGCCTATTATGCCTATGGCCGGGACTACCATGAGGTGCTGAGGGAAAAATTGACCGAATTAGCCCATTTCATCGAACAAATTACCCAATCCACCACCCGTCCATGTGTCGACTCAGCACCCATCCGTGAGCGATATTGGGCACAGCAAGCCGGCCTCGGATTTGTCGGACGCAATAACTGTCTCATCCTGCCGGGTAAGGGATCTTTCTTTTTCCTCGGCGAAATCGTTACCACGGCCAAGTTGCCACCCGATGAACCGTGCACCATGACTTGTGGTGACTGTGGCAAGTGTGTCGCTGCATGCCCCACAGGCGCACTTGATACAGATGGTGCCGTCGATGCATCGCGCTGCCTCTCCTGTCTACTCATCGAGAATCATGACGAGCAGTTGCCCGATTGGGTAGCCGATGTGATAGGCAATAGGGTGGTGGGCTGTGATGAGTGCCAGCTCTGTTGTCGCCATAACGCCCATCCGGTAGCCACAACGATAGAGGATTTTACCCCTACCGAAGCTGTGATGACACTCACCCCTGACCGCATTGAGCAGATGTCCTCAGGCGACTTCCGCCGCACCTTCGCCCACAGCGCCATCTCCCGCCTCCGCCTCAAGACACTCCGCCGCAACGCCCGCCTTGTCAAGAAGGACGACCACTGATGCGCTTCGTAGCCCGTGCTGTCCAGGTATTGCGAGCTACCAGCTCGCTCGTTTTTTCTGTCCGTGCTGTCCAGGTATTGCGAGCTCCCAGCTCGCTCGTTTTTTCTGTCCGTGCCGCCCAGGTATTGCGAGCTACCAGCTCGCACCTTCAGGAAAAGTCCCGCCTCGCTTTAACGCCCGGCGATTGTTGGCACAATATTTGTTGATTAGAAACAATTGTGGTATATTTGCATAGAGGAAAATAAGCCCATCTATTAACAACTGTTCAAAACGAGAAGAAGATGTATAACAGAGAATTTACTCCAGACAGGATTTCTGAGCTGAAAACAAACGAGATTTTTGTATTTGGCAGCAACCTTGGCGGCTTTCACGGAGGCGGTGCTGCACGTGCCGCTTATGCTCGCTTTGGGGCAATCTGGGGGCAGGGCGTCGGCCTGCAGGGCCAGAGCTATGCCATCCCCACCATGCAAGGCGGCGTAGAAACCATTCAGCCCTACGTTGACGAGTTCATTGACTTTGCCGGACAGCATCCCGAATATAAGTTCTTGGTGACTCGCATCGGCTGTGGCATCGCGGGATTCAGGGATGAAGAAATCGCACCGTTGTTCCAGGCAGCCATTGATGTTGAGAATATCATCTTGCCCAGGGAGTTTGTGGAGGTGATACAGGCCACTGGCGATGATTGATGACCTGGTTGGCGCATTAATGAGAATGCTTTCCTGTTGGAAATGAGATAGCGCTTTACAATCATGACTGTCATACACGCCAATGATCCCACAACCCGATTCCTCTCGCTGCTGTATGAACAGCGAGGGGACATTTCGGTGCACATTACCGAGGCCGATAATAAGAGTGCGGTTCAGCGTGCCATCCGTGGCGATGACGTCATTATGATGCTCGGTCATGGTGACCCCGGTGGCTTGTACTCGGTGCCGAGCAGCCCCGGCCGCTTTCCGCGCTTGCTGGTGGACAGCGGTTTTGTGCAGTTCCTCCGTGGCAAGACCTGCATCGGCATCTGGTGTTTTGCCAATGAGTTCGCCGAGAAATATCACCTGCATGGCCTGTTCTCGGGGATGATTATCTCAGAGTTGGATGAGGCCATGATGTGTGAAGTCAATGCTACCAAGGAGGAAATCGACTTGGAAATGGTGAAGTTTACCCAGCGCTTGAGATATTGTATTGACCGATATGGGCTGAAGGAAACACCCGTGAGAATGAAGGAATTGGATGATGTGAAGTCCGAACTGACGACCTTCAATTACAACAATTTATACTATTTTGAGTAAGATGAAATACGTACAGTTTTCCGAGACTGGCACTTGTGCTAACAACGAGGACTGTTGCGCTGTCGTGGAGATGCCTGGCAAGCGCACCCTGTTTGTCGTCTGTGATGGCATGGGTGGCCATTTCGGCGGTGAGATTGCGAGCAAGATAGTGTGTGACGCCTTTACCGCCTATTGGCAAGAACATGCCGAGCTCGCCGATTCACCGCAGAAGGTGCTGGATGCTGCCACTATAGCTAGCGCTGCCATCAACAAGCAGCCCAGCAATCGACAGATGGGAACAACCCTTGTCATGATCAGCATAGAAGGTTCCCTGGCGACCATCGCCCATGCCGGAGACAGCCGCTGCTATGTCGTTGACATCAAGGGCAATGTCAAGTACCGCACCATCGATCATGAGATGGTAAATGAATTCGGTTACCATGTTATCACCCGCTCATTCTTTACCGGCTATCCCGAGGATGCTATCCCCGAGGTCAAGACGATGCAACTTGACCCTCTTGACCGCATCATGCTCTGTAGCGACGGGTTATACAATGCCATGGATGACGAGACCTTGCTCCATACCTTGCACTGCGCACGTGATGTCGAGCAGGTTGCTGAAAAATTTAGTGCAATCTGCAGTGAAAAGGCAAACGACAACTATTCTGGCATAATTCTTGAGGTAGAATGAACAAACGACAATGGTATAAAACAAGACTATGGAAATGAGACGTTGTGTTTTTGTAGTTGTGCTGTTGCTGATCTCCAGTGTGGCAGCCTTCTCACCCAATCCCAGGGGCGGTAGCCTTATTCCATCGCATGCTTCGCAGCAGGCGTCTTCCACATCACCATCCCCTACAACATCTTAGCGCCCCACCTGACTCCTCGCGCCCAATGGTGCCTCAATTTATAATTTCAACAATAATGAAACTGTACCCCGAGAATATTTACTCAATCAATAATGGCTGAATCTGACAGGAGGCCAATATTGTCATGGATGTTTTGTTTATGACCATTTGTGGGAGTTCATGGGCATTAATGTTGAGTTTATCAGTTTTCTTAGCTTTTTCTTGTATAAAAGAAATGAAATCAGTATATTTGCAGGCAGATAATTATTAAGAAGCAAATAACCAATCGAGGAAAGATGGTTGAGATAGATGGATTATACACATTATTTACAATTGCCCTTGTAATCGTGGTTCTTCAGCTGATCGTGATCGTGGTTATGATGCGACAGATTAAGAATCTACGGGAACAAGTAGAATCATTCACGCAATCAGTCGGCACATCTGATTCAGATGGTGATACCGTGCCTCAAGACGCCGTTGACGTCGACAACGGGACAACCGATAGCCAGGACATTGACGAAACATCAGACGGAAACGACACAACTATTCCCGAACAAGCGGATGAGGGAACCCCTGAAGCGCAGTCACGCAGTAAAACGATAAAAGAAAAAGTAATAGATACAATACTTAAAATCAAAGAAATCGCGCCTGAGGACCTCTCTCTTGTGACTAAAGATTTATCAGCTTATTTTGCTGAAAGTCCACATGAGAAGTATACCGAAGATCTGAATTCAAGAGAATATTTCAGGTTGGTTGATTTGAGTGGGCAGGATGATACTCGGGTTGTCGTTATTGGAGACATCCACTGTGACTATCACTCCCTGGTAGCTATTCTGTTAAAGTTGTCGGTATCGGACTACGATTATTTTGCCAAGGCAGTTTTTGTATTTTTGGGCGACTATCTTGATAGAGGAACGGTGCTCTTTGAGCCCTTGTTGTTATTAAAGGGCTTAAAGGAACTCTTGGGGGACAGGATGATTATGTTGAAGGGTAATCATGAGTCAATCCATTACAGCGATAAAACGCGGATGATATCAACGAGTGTCATACCGAATCAAAGTTGCGAGTGCCTTAACAGGTACTGTGGCAATGACAGCCCCTTCTTGCGTCTTTTCGCTTCCCACTACAGCAATCTTCCTATTTATGTGTATTTAAAGACTGCAGGACGAAATGTAATTCTTACCCATGCCGCTATTCCTCGCGACAAGAATATGGATAGTTTTTATCTTGATGAAACTACCGGTGACATCGTTTTTGAATTTAACACACCCATATCGGACCGCTTAAAGATCAGGAACTCTATTTTCAAGGATATGATATGGGGCGATCCAAGGAACTGCGAAGAAAAAATGCAGTGCGAGTCGCGTTTTGAATTTGGCCGCAAGCAGTTTGAACGATTTGCCAGCCGCAACCATATAGACCTGTTGTTACGCAGCCATGAAGAAGCATCACGCGGTTATAAATCATTTTTCGAGGAAAAACTGTTTACGCTATTTTCCACTGGTGGGGCCGAAAACTCACAGACGGGCTATCCCAATGTTGAGCCAGCCTTTGCAATTATGAAAAATGGACATCTGATGATTGAGAATAGCTATATCTATACTATCCAAGATGGGAGCAAACTCAGGGTTGTCAATCTTTTCAACAAACAACAATATACCGAGATACAGCAAGAGGGTATGAAGCTCAATGCCGAATTCCAATGTAGTAAAGAAACTGGTGACTATATTAGAGAAATCATAAAAACAGTAAAAGCATCATTCCCCTCGGATTAAAGGAAATGATACCAATTCACTCATTACCCAGATACAAAAAATGAACAAGTTTGAAAAGTTAATTCTCTGCATTAAAGCTGCTTTAAGGGGCGATTCATTGACCATGGAGTCGCTGCATGCTTTGTTATTTGCGGGCGAATCGCCATCCACAGCTGCCAATGCTGTTCCCGCAGAAAAGGAGGAATGTTCTCAATGCAAGAGAGAACAGGTGTTAAACGCGCTCCGTCGTCGATGTAAGGAGATACAGGAAGATGACCTGGAACGTGTCGAAGAAGAGCTGTTGGCATATTTTGAAGAGTATAAGAACAGAGACTATTTCACTGATTTGTATTCAGAGGACTACTATAGGCTGTTGGATTTGAGAAAAGATCCAGAGTCGAGGGTTGTTGTTATCGGTGACATCCACTGTGACTTCAACTCACTTGCGGCAATCCTTATCAAACTCAGTGCATCGGACTATGACTTCTATGAAAAAGCCCACTTTGTGTTCTTGGGTGACTATCTTGATCGTGGTGCCATGTTGTTTGAGCCTCTGTTGTTGCTCATGGATCTGCAACGGATACTTGGTGACCGCATGATCATGCTCAGGGGCAACCACGAACTGATTTATTATGATGTGAATGCCCAGATGCTGCAGGGGCGAGTAGTGCCTCAGGACAGCGTTCCGTGTCTGAACGAGTACTGTGGCGAGAACAAGGAGTTCCTGGAGGCCTTCGGTTATTTCTATCAGACCTTGCCCACCTATGTCTACCTGAAAGTGCAAGATCAGAACGTGTTGCTTACTCATGGCAGCATTCCGCGCAACATATTCCTGGATGCATTCAGATATGACCAGACTTCAGGTGCGATTATCTTTGAACGAGAGTTCTTGTATGATGAAGAGCGCAAGGCCGAAAAGAGTATCACAGATGATTCTCTCAAGACCAAGACGACAACGCTTAACACCAATCTGCTTCTCATCCGCAACAAGATCTTGTATGACATGATTTGGGGTGATCCCTCCAGCGATGAAGAAAAGTATCAAGTGTCAGGCAGATTCCAGTTTGGCCGGAAGCAGTTTGAGGCTTATGCCAAGAAGAATAACTTGTCGAGGGTGTTCCGCAGCCACGAGCCTGTTGAATATGGTTGCAAGTCATTCTACGACAATAGGCTATTCACCATCTTCTCTACTGGTGGCAGTCAGAATGAACAGGCAGGCTATGGCGATGTTCACCCCGCCTTTGCTATTGTCAATGCTGATGGTAGCTATGAGGTGGAGAATAGTTACATTTACCGTTTTACGGTTGATGGTGCTATAGATATTGTAGGAGATATCTATACCGAAGAGGTCATGGGGCGCAAAGCTTTCAACAAATTTGCGTTGAATGAAGAGTTTGGCTGTTCAGAGCAAGATTTCCTCCAATTACAAGCGATCTTTGCCGATGTCAAGAAAGGCTTTACTCCCCTTGAGGATGTGGAAGAGTATGTAGAGCCTGCTCCCGAGGAGGAAATCGTTGCTCCAGTCACCCCAGACTCGGGTGGAGCAAGCGATGAGAAAGAGGAAGTTGAATCTGCCGCTTCTGACACGGAGGAAATAAGCGACGAAGAAGAGAAAGTTGAATCCGCCGCTCCTGACTCGGAAGAAGTAAACAACGAAGAGGATAAATAAGTTTTTATAAGAAAATCAAATAATTATAATCAATTAAACTTTAATTATTATGGGATTACAGAATAAACCGTCACAATTAAAGATCAAGGGAAAAGCAGACATTGTTTTTTGTTTTGACTGCACTGGATCAATGACAGAAATCATTAACTCGGTCAAGGAAAACGTCGGTAAACTGATAGAAGGCTTTGCCACGAACGAAGTCAGTCTCGATTGGCGGGCAAGATGCCTGGGCTATCGCGATTTTGAGGTAGATGACGAGTATCTTATCAATGACCGTCCCTTTGTCTCCACCGAAGAAGAACTGAAGGACCAAATCGCTGGTATGGAAGCCAAGGAATATACCGGTGGCGATGACCCGGAATCGACGTTAGACGCCATCTGGTATGCTTCCAAAAAATCGGAATGGCGCGACAACTGTCACAAAGTGGTAGTCGTGTTTACCGATGCCGCTGCTAAGGGTGTCAACGAGAAGACCATCGCCGACATTGCTGGAGCAGATGATGATATTGATGTTCTTGCCCAGGAACTGAACGTGAACCATATCAAATTGTTCCTTTGGGGACTTAAGGATCCGGTATACGATGCACTCACAGTGATACCAAGGGCTGACGTGGTACAGCTTGAGAACCCTGAAGAGGACTACAAGGAGTTGGACTTCTCGGTATTGATGAGCACTATAGGCAAGACTGTCTCTGACCTGATCAGCGGAGGTGGAATGACCGCCTAACCAGAACTTTTTGACTAACGAATAATAGTTGCAAAATATGGCAGAAGTAATAAATGGTTATGCTATCGTAAAAGAGCTCAACAAGGGCGCTTTCTGCGATGCCTATCAAGCCCGAAAAGGTGGTAAAGACTTCTTCATGAAGTTATACAAGGATCCGACCGAGATGTCTTCGGACTATGAGGACTTCAAGAAGAATCAGAGAAAGATGATACCGCTTTTAAAGGCCTTGGGCGACTTGACTGAAACCATCGTTGAGGACTTTGAATATGGTGGAAGATACTATCAGGTCAAAGAGCTGATTCCCAGCGAAACCAATTTGAGGCAATGGCTGGAAAAAAGCGACAGCTATGAAGACCGCCTGGATGTCGCTATCCAATTCTGCAAGATCCTGATGGCTGTTCATGGCAAGAATATTATCCACCAAGACCTGAAACCGGAGCAAGTCATGATTGTCAATGACCCGTCAATGAAGTCTAAGATTCGTATAGTTCTTACTGATTTTGACTGGTCGGTACCTAATGGAAATGTGGTAAGATATGTGGGCACACCAGGTTACGCCAACATCGATGGGACTAAATTGTCAACCAAGTCTGACATCTTCACCTTCGGTATCATTCTGTGTGAACTCTTGACAGGATGTAACCCCTATGTTATTTCCGAGAAAGAGGAAGATAGACTCTATGAGCCGACTAAATGGGTGGAATGGGTCAAGAAAAAAGACTACATGAAGCCGAACAAGATTAATGATGAGCTGCCTGCTGTCATTAACGACATCATTGAGAAGTGTCTTGATCCAGAGCAGAAGAATCGTCCTTCACTGGACATGATACTTGCCGCTTTGCAAGGCAAGCCGGTAGAAGGGTTGGAGCCTGTTGTCCGAAAGAAAATAAAGCTGCGCTCAGCAACCGGTGATATGATGATTATGGTGCCTGGTATGGGCTATGGCCGTAAGCATTTCAAGGAATTATTCCAAAGAACAACAGATACTGATGGAAATGAGATCTATAAGTATCTTGACAAGACTTATGCCATCCTCAGCCTTTCACAAACGGGTGACACCCTCTGCATTTGCTGCCCGGCTAATGGCTTTGCCAAGAATATCATCAAACTCAATGGTGCAGATATGCCTAACAAACCAACGCCAGTAAAGAATGGAGACAAGATATCGCTCTATAGCACAGGCCAGGCCCGTGAGGTTGCATCATTTACTGTAGAGATTATATAAACTTTATTTTACTATAACTTTTAATTATCTTATAATTATGGGATTACAAAAACCTATCGGTTCATCCGTCATTAAAACTAAAGCCGTCGCTGATGTTGTGTTCTGCTTTGATTGCACGGGTTCAATGGCTCCTGTTATCAATAATGTAAAAGCACATGTCAACAGTTTTGTTGAAGGTCTGAATGCAGACCAGAGCACCATCATTGATTGGCGCATGCGTGCACTTGGATACGGAGACCTTGAAATTAATGAGGCTATCCAGAACAATTACGACTTCGTCTCGGACGTGCCTTCATTCCAATCTCAAGTAGCAGGTATTAAGATGTGTGGTGGTGGCGATTACCCTGAATCCACTCTTGATGCTATCATTGTTGCAGCCAAGAGCTCTAAATGGCGTAAAGCCCACAAGATCGTGGTTGTATTTACAGATGCCGCGACAAAGGACATCCACTCTTCGACAAAATCCACATTCGCCATTAACAGCATTGATGACTTGAAGAGGAGCCTTACCGAAGATCACATCAAGTTATTCCTGTGGGGAGCCCCTGATCCCAAATATAAAGAATTGATGGTTGTTCCTAAATCCGAAATCACAGAAATGAGCGATCCGCATGGGACTCTTTCCTCTGGTGCCGATATGGCAAAGTTATTGGAGCTGATGGGAAAGACAGTCTCAACCGAGATTGGTTCAGACGTATTGTAACACCTAAAAGCAGGTGTGTTCGCTTGATTAGAGTGTAATGCACCTGCTTTAATCAAATTTTTCACAGCTATGGCTAATTGTAGAAAGTGTGGGAAGCCACTGGTAATCAAGGACGGGAAGTGTATCTATTGCGGAGAGCCTGTCCAGGGAAGCGCCTCGGGTGGCGGTAAGATAGACAAGAAAGAATCTTTTGTCAAGGCAGCAACCAAGTCTCTCTTGTCAAAGGAAAAAACTTGGACTCAACGCATGTTGAGAAAGTCTGTTATTTCCATCATTGTCACTATGGTTTTTGGGATACTGATTCTTTTTACTAAAGTTTGGCCAAGCTGGTTCATTTCAGTTTTCATGTTGAGCTTGTCAGTCGTCCTTACAATCTACAGTTTCCTGATCATCAATTTGGACAAGGAGGACGATGAAAAAAAGAAGCTGGTTCAGCAGAATCTGAAACACGGCTTGAACATTATTCTGCTCTGGGGAGCATTTTTCTTTATTCTTGGAGCCGTTTGTATGTTTATCAGCTGGTGGGCTGTTATGGTTGTTGAACTCTTGGGCATTGCAGGAATAATCATTGTCACTGTAAAGGCCAAGAATAATGATTTAGGATTCCTCGGATTTTAGACAGTAGCCCATGGAGACCTTTGTAGCAAGCCGTGTCTCGTCCCGTGACAATGCCCTGTTCCCTGACAAGATTGAGATAGACAAGACCAAGGTGGTCTATTATAAAGGAACGATTGTGGGCTATAAGTCAATTGTGATTCAGCGCCACAAAATTGCCAGCGTACGTATTGTTGCAGGCTTGTTATTCTCAGACATCGTTATCGAAAGCACAGGTGGAGCTCCAATCGTCGCGCACGGCTTTGTCAAGAGTGATGCAAAGCGCATTGTTGCGATTCTTTCTTAATATTTATTTTAACTCAATGAATTATGGCTAATTGTAGTAAATGCGGCAACCCGCTGATTTTAAGGAAAGGAAAATGCATTTATTGCGGCGCTTCGGCCGATGAAGCACGGCAACCAGCATCTGAAAGCGAACAACCAAAGATACGCAAATCGAAGCCTATTAAGCAGAGGCGTTCATTTGTCAACCAGCCAAGGTCTATCCAAGAGCTGGTCATTAAGGTCACATCACCAGGCTATGACGACATCGGGAGAATATTGACACAATTGAACATTAAGTATCAACCATTTGACAATGACTATCATTGTGATATCCTCTTTTTGAATTGTGGCACTGGCGATAGCATTGACAGTCAGCAATTGGTGTCCTTTGTTCAGAATGGCGGCATCCTTTATGCGTCAGACTTGACCTCTTCACACATTATAAGTGCATGGCCTGATATCATGGTTGTAAGCAACAACACGTCTTCATGCTCAATCAAAGCCGACATTGTTGATTCAGACTTGCGGCAATATATAGGGAATTCCATTAATGTTGAATTTGATTTGAGTAGTTGGTCAAAGATTATCTCAACCAGTCGAGGAAAGGTCTTGATGAGGAGCGCTGCTGAGCAATACCCGATAATGATGGAATTTGACATTGGACAAGGAAAAGTGTTCTATACCAGTTTCCATAACCATGCTCAGTTAGATGAGGCTGAAGAAAAATTGTTGCGCCTGTTGGTCATCAAGCAAGTAAGCGTCGCTACAAAGCAAAGTCTCCAGCAGACGATGCAATCATTTTCCGGCTCTATCTGAACAAGAGAAGGTCAAGATTTTAATCAAGAGTATAACTTAACGTCTGGTATCTGCCGTCATGTCCGGTATCTCAAGCCGATATTGAGGGCAATAGGGCAACAATATCGTTATGGCAATACGAATTTGTGCAAAGTGTAAGAAGGTAATCGCTGGCATAGGGGTACCCTATGGCGGCCATTACTACCATGAGCATTGCTTTGTGTGTTCTTATTGTGGAGGCAATCTGATTGGGGCTAAGGTTGTGTCCTATAGTGGCCATTTGTATCATGCAGAATGTAATCCGGCTACGGGCAAACTGGTATGTGCCTATTGTCATAAAAAGATTACTGGCGGATACTATAGCCTGAATGACAAGTATTACCACGACAAGTGTTATCATCAACACATCGAGAAAGTGTGCTCTATCTGTGGGCAGCCCATTAAAGGAGAGTATTACTATGATAAGTGGGGAAACTGTGCGCATGTGTCACATAACGGGGAGAAAACTCAATTTTGCTTTACTTGTGGACGCATTTTAGCTGCAGGCAACATATCTGTTGCAGACGATATTACACTTTGTAATGTGTGTGCTCTGACATCTGTGACCACTGATGAACATGTTGAAAGATGCCGCAAGAAGGTCCTCTCAGTTTTCAAGTCATTAGGTGTGACCGGCATACCCGAGGCCATCCCGATAGAATTGTGCCCTCATGAGAAAATGGAGGGCAATCTGGGGTGTATTCATTATAAAGTAGTAAAGGACCCGGTGCTTGCTAATTTTAGGATACGCATGACATATGGGTTGCCGGAGCTGCACTTTATGGGCGTGCTGGCTCATGAGATGTTACACTCATGGTTGGCGCTTTATGGCAGGACTGTGACCAAGGACGAATGTGAGGGTTTCTGCAATTTGGGTGAAGCCTTTATTTACACCAAAGATGATTCTCGCCTGGCACACTATCTGCTCAAGCGAATGTACAATAGTGCCGATGCTGTCTATGGCGATGGCTATCGCTTGCAGAAGGAACGATATGAAAAGTTGGGCTGGGCAGGATTACTTGACTCGCTTAGACATGATTAATTACTTTTTTGACTGATTTCCTCTGTGAGCAAGGGACAATGTAACGACTTATGGCTTTATGCCAACTGAAACATCATTGATATGGCCCGCTGAAGTGTTCATGACAGGTCGCATTGAAAATGTAATGGTCATTAATCGGTGGTAATTCAAAGATTTATAGTACCTTTGTGAAAACTGTTGAATAGATTGACGTTTGATAATACATAGAGAGTTATGAGGCATTATCTGAAGAACTTGGAGGACACTGTCCGCAATCATTGGACCTTGAAGGCCCTGTGTGACTATAATGGCGACTCGTTTACCTATGCTCAACTGGCGATTAACGTTGAGCGGTTTCGTATATTCTTCTCAGCAGCCGGGATCAACAAGGGCGATAAGATCGCTCTGTGCGCGCGCAATTCTGCTCGCTGGGCGATGACCTTCTGGGGCATCAATGTGAACGGGCGTGTGGCAGTTCCACTGCTGGCTGATTTTCACCCGACCACGGTTTCGAACCTGACGAACCACTCGGACAGTGTCGTGCTGTTTGTCGACGATGACATTTGGGCCAAGCAGGATGTCGCTGACATGCCGCAGCTGCGTGCCGCTATCAATGTCAAGGACGGCAATCTGCTGTGGCACCGTGACGATGCCGTGGCCGAGGCATGGGAGGGCCGCAAGAAGGCGTTTACCCAGCAATATCCCAATGGCATGTTCCCGGAGCAGGTGTCCTATCCTGACGACAATGGCGATGATGTGGCCATTATCAATTACACGTCAGGAACGACGGGCAACCCCAAGGGGGTGATGCTCACTTATAATGCCATCTCGGACACTGACGACTTTGCAAACACTCACTTCCCGAACACTCCCGGTCAAACCATTGTTTCGATGCTGCCGCTGGCCCATATGTATGGGTTGGCCATCGAATTCATCCACCCCAACGTCGACGGTGTGACCGTGTATTTCCTCGGCAAGACGCCGTCACCGACCACGTTGCTCAAGGCGATGCGCGACATCAAGCCCTATATGGTGGTCACGGTGCCGCTGGTGATGGAGAAGATCTATGCCAATGCCATCAAACCCTCAATGGAGAAGGCTAAAATGGCATTGGCTATCCCTGGCCTAAGGACGCTGGTTTACCGGGCAGCTCGCAAAAAGATGATAGAAGCATTCGGCGGGGCTGTGGAGTGCTTCATCATGGGTGGTGCAGCCCTCAATCCCGAGGCCGAGCAGTTCTTCAAGAAGATTCGATTGCCCTATACGGTGGGCTATGGCATG
>JAEEGL014565923.1_pt1 | contig 17367 bp, 15 predicted proteins | sample 9134231 | NCBI WGS metagenome assembly JAEEGL01 (sample SAMN16246548, study PRJNA631951) | gut metagenome | biome: gut microbiome; feature: rumen; material: fiber-attached | host: Bos | place: Iran: Karaj | collected 2018-10
AGGCCCCTGTCTTTTTTTGTTGAAGAAGGAGCCTTCGGAAATGAAGCGGTACAAAACGTTCTCGATCGCGTGGGAGAAGATGTCGAAATATTGTCGGCAGAACTTTCCGTCATTAATTCGATAACGGGATTTAATCTGACACGGGGAGTTCTCGCGGCATTCGAGCGCCCTGAACTTAGCAATACCAATGATCTTCTTTCATCATCCGAAACGATTGCGATACTCGAAGATATCGTCAATCCCACAAATGTCGGTGCTATCTTTCGTTCAGCGGCGGCACTCGGAGTCGATGCGATCCTGCTGACAAAAGGGTGTACGGATCCCTTCTACAGAAGATCTGCCAGGGTCTCGATGGGAACAGTCTTCCAGGTGCCCTGGACATACATCCCGGAAAATCGCCCTCTTACAGAGGTTCTTCACGACAAAGGTTATGAAATCATCTCGATGGCGCTTGAAAAAAGAGCCATTCCGGTTACTGATTCTGTCCTTAAAAATGGAAAAAAGCGCGCCATTGTGTTCGGTGCCGAAGGGGACGGCATCAGCGGAGAGACACTTTCAAAGAGCGATCATATCGCGATCATCCCGATGCACAACGGCGTAGATTCCCTTAATGTAGCGGCTTCATCTGCGATAGCATTCTGGGAATTGTGCAAATAATGGGGTTTGTGGTAAACTTTGCATAGGTATATGCATTTTTATGCTTTTCGAAGGTCATATGCCTGCGCTTTGAGGGGAACAAAGAGGGGACAGTTTTGGGAAGTACGGAAATGGGCGAAAACAAGGATATCATCAACAAAGATATCAACGGAAACGATGACAAAAAGAAGAAAAAGATCATCGCGATCATAGCGGCGATAGTTCTCATTCTTGCGGCAGTCATCGGATTCTTCATATGGAACAGCGCGATTACTGCGGTCACGATGAGGATACAGCGTCTCGTCGGGACCGTTAATCTGTATAACGAAAACGGATCGGAGCAGTCGCTGAGAGAGAAGATGCGACTCGGTGCAGGCCAGACGGTGACCACCGCCGGCGAGAGCTTGATCATGGTCAGCCTGGATGATACGAAGCTCATGACGATGGAGGAAACGTCAAAGGCCGAGATCAAAACACGCGGCAAGAAGCTCCTCTTTGATCTCATCGAAGGAAATCTCTTCTTCAACGTTACTGAAAAACTCGCCGATAACGAATCATTTGATATAACGACTACAACGATGGTCTGCGGTATCCGCGGAACCAGCGCTTATGTGGGGCGTGATCCGAAGAGCCATGAGATCCTCATGACAACGGACGGTCTCGTTCATGTCGTTGCAACGAACCCCAGAACAAAAGAATCTCTCGAAGTTGATGTTCCCGCAGGCCAGAAGATAACGATCTATCTCGACGATGAGGCCGAAGGCGACAAGACGATATCTATCGTAATGGAGCCGTTCAAGGAAGAGGACCTTCCTTCAATGGCACTTGATACGATCAGAAAGAGTCCCGCGCTCATGGACAGGATTGCAAAGGCTACGGGATTTTCGACGAAGAAGCTAATAACACTTGCGGATCTGTCATCGACAAAGGGAACCTCAATGTACGGCTCCGCTGCCGACTCACTCAAGGCAAGCGGAATAGATGATGCGATCCCGTTCATGGGAGACCGCTCACAGCAGATGGTAACAAGTGCCAATTCCGCACTTAACATAGCAAGGGATGATCTGCCGCTTGAGGTTGCGATCATTCAGGGTTACCGCGATGTCATGGACGTCGGCGTTTCGGCGGGCTATGACAGTAACAATATGGCAACCCTTATGAACGGAACAAGGGCAGTCATGGAAGATACGTTTACGATCATTGATGAGGCGGGGGTCAGGAGCATCGATAAGATCAATGTTGCAACGAGGATCTCCAATACACTGAAGGTTTCCGCGGGACGTATGTCGAGAGCCAACCTGTCGACCGGCGAGATCGCGCAGGTACTTGAAGCAGAGAATCAGCTCTTTACCGGCGCTGCCAATGAAGCCGCGGGATCATCTTCAGATGGTTCAAAGAGCAGAGATATCCTTGCCGCACTTGATAAGATCGGCGATCATGTAACGGGTACGGTTGATGATGAGATGAACAAATTATCAAACGGAGAGGAAACCGTGATCGCTCTTCTCGGGTCCGGCCAGGGCTCAAGATCATCCGCCGATGCTTCAGGTGAAGATACAAATAATCCCGTGAACAATACGGCTAATGCAAACACGACTGTCGCGGATGCGAACGGAAATAATGCGAACGCAGGCGAAGCCGCTAACGGTGCGAATACAAACAACAAACCCGGATCTCCCAACACGGGATCGACAACGCGTTCCGGAGATTATTCTCCGACAAACGATATGAGTAAGCCCGGTTACGCGGTAGCAACAAATGCTTCCGATGCAACAGAGCTTCGCAATGCGCATAATGCGATCGCGGTAACTGATCCGAATACGGGAGTTGTTGCTCTTAATGACGGCACACTCTTTGATCCGACATACTACGCGGCAGCCAATCCCGATGTTGTATCATCATTCGGAACAAGTACGGATGCACTTCTTGCACATTACTTAAGACAGGGAAGATCGCAGGGGCGCGAGCCCGTAAATACCGCATCCTCCTCATCATCACAGCAGTCAAAGCCTGACTGGCTCATCCGTCAGGAGCAGGAAGAGCGCGAAGCCGCAGCACGCGCCGCAGAGGATGATGACGATGACAGCAGCAGTAGCAACAGTTCAGGAGGCGGTTCGGGAAGCGGCTCCGGCGGCGGTCAGGGCGGCGGTACAGGTATTCCGTCCGCAACACATTTAAGCGGAAATACTTATGAATATAATGGAGTACATTTTAATTATACAAATGGTTCAGTCCAAATTGATAATAATACTGCTGGTGGGCCCGCGCCTGTGCTTGATCTGCCAATTATGGTAGGGAATGATACAATCGGTTCGTTGCTTCAGGTTAATTTTCAAAATACTAGCAATCCCGGAGTTGTAAGAGTTACATATGGCACTACTAAAGTGAATAAGGAAATATCATCAGTTGATGGTTTAGTATACAGTTATACAACAAATAATTCTTTAAATACTGATAAATATACAAATTGTATAGAAGCGCTCAATGGTGATATTCAATTATCCGGAGGTAAAAACGGAAACCCAAACCAATTTCAAAGTGTAACTATTGCAACCGATGGAACCGTCAGTGGAACTCCATAATTTGTGTTTGGCTGGTTGGTACAGGAATCAATAGTAAAAGAAACAGGGATGGTTTTACTTCTCAAAAAACGAGAATAAGAAACCGTCCCTTTAACCAAAGTGGAACCACAACAACATTTAATGCACCAAAAGGTGTTGAAACAGATCAAAATACCGGGAGAACGTACGTAGAAAATACGAGTGGTTCACCTCCACAAAATTACTATATCAATACCGACGGCACAGTTACCACTACATAAAGTCATAGGGGGCGGTTCTATCTGACTCATCAACGGCGCAGGAGTAATTCCTGTGCCGTTTTTATTGGAGCCGGTATGAGTATGTCAAAAAGCAGGGCGAAATCAGCTCTCAAAATGCCAATTCTTTGTAACAGTTCCACAAAACACTTCCGGCGGATTATTCCGCTTGTTGCACTCTTCCGAAATTTCATAACCCACTTTTTCTCGTTACCCACCGATGCTATACTATTAATGCATTGCAAACGGCATATCTGATCTGCATGACGACGCAATTGAAATCTCCAAAAGATCATTAAAGATTAACAGGTAACATGCTATATGTTATTGACATATAGTGGCATATACGATACCATAAAGGAGAAATTAGTGTCTAAAATTGAAAAACTGAAAAGAAAGTTCTTTGAAAAACCGGTTCGAAACGATATGACCATTGATGAAATCATTCGATTGGCAAAATCGTATGGGTGTGAGATCGTAACCGGAGGAAATCATCAGGTAAGGATTGTTCATAGGGAATCAGGCAGAGTAATTCCTCTTCCAAGACATGGAAGTATTGTTAAGGAAGCTTATATTGTTGAATTGAAAGAGCTGTTTGAAGAGATTGAATCATGTGGAGGAAATGACAATGATCAAGTATCCGTTTAAAGTATTTCAGACAGAAAATGAAGGACACATATTCTGGGTAGCCAAGAGCAGTTATCTCAAAGGATGTGTTGGGCAGGGAGATATCCAGTCCGATGCCATAAAAGAATTGGAAGAAAATGAGGAAGCCTGGTTGGAAACAGCTCAGGAAACAGGAATTCCGATACCTGAGGTGCCCATAGAGCATGTTGAGGAGTACAGTGGTAAGATGACGTTGAGGATGGCACCGTTTGTTCATATGCAGGCAGCTCATTTTGCGCTGAAAGAAGGAATAAGTTTAAACCAATATATAAATAATGCAGTAGTCAGTCTGAATGCAGCAATGAACGTAATCACCTGATATAGCTCCTTTTTTCTTGTGTGTGATAAAAGTTTGATAAAGCTTCTGCTACCATAAGCATTTTAATTGAATAACGAGTTGATTGAAGCCGGTCAGATATGACCGGCTTTTTTCGTACGCTGCCCATACGCCGTATTTGTGGTAAAATAACTCTGTATGCGCAGAAATATCATTAGAACAATCGCATATATCACGGCGTTTGCAATTGCATTCATGACAGGCGCGACAAACGTGTATGCCGTGGATACGGTTCCGACCGAAGAATACACGACGTTTTGGGAAGGGCGAAAATCGCTTCCCGTGGAATCGAACTCTATCCCGACATGGCCGAAAGGTCCTGCAAACGGAACGGAGTCAGCGATCCTGATGGAGGTCGATACCGGAACGATCCTGTATTCGAAAAACATCAATGAGCCTTTGTATCCGGCAAGTACGACGAAGCTGATGACGGCACTTCTTGTTGTTGAGAACTGTTCGATGGATGAAGTCGTTACATTCTCCGATGCCGCGATCGACAATACCGAATGGGGTTCGTCAAGGATCGGTATCATGAAGGGTGAGCAGCTGACAGTCGAGCAATGCCTGTACGGTCTTCTTCTCGGATCCGCGAATGAAGTTGCGTACGGTCTGGCAGAACATGTTGCGGGAAGCCTTGATGAGTTCGTAAAGATGATGAACGAAAAGGCGGCAGAGCTCGGATGTACCAACACGCATTTTGTGAACGCGAGCGGACTGCCCGATCCCGAGCATTATGTCAGTGCACTCGATCTTGCAACGATAGCAAGGGCATTCTTTTCAAATGAGACGCTTTGCATGATATCGGGAACCGCCAAGTATGTAATTCCGCCCACAAACAGGACCGATGAAGAACGCCCTCAGGAAAACCACCACAAGATGATCCAGGGTAAGAAATATGCATACGACGGGATCATCGGTGGAAAGACAGGATTTACCACGGATGCGAGACAGACTCTTGTAACGTGTGCGCAGCGCGACGGCATGAAACTCATCTGTGTTGTCATGAAAGATGAGAGTCCGTATCAGTTTACCGATACGGCGGAGCTTCTTGATTACGGGTTCGCCAGTTTCCAGAAACTGAACGTTGCGGATAACGAGACAAGATACAATATCCGCTCCGCAACATTCTTCAATACGAAGCTTGATATCATGGGAAGCTCGAGGGATATTCTCGCTCTCAACAGGAACGGGAGCATCGTGATCCCGAAAGGAATGAACTTTGATGATGCAGAGGTCAAAGTCGATTACGATACCGACGGAAACGGCGCAGTCGCAAAGCTTGATTATTATGTGGGAGACAACAGAGTCGGCGGAACGACTCTTGATTATGCAACAGCGGACAGGCAGCTGTTTGAGTTTGCAAACATCATAACAAACGGCTCGAACGAGCAGCCGCAGCAGTATCAGCCGAACCACAAGACCGTGTTCGTCACGGTTTCCGATGTTGTGAAAAAACTGTTCATCATAGTCGGAGTACTGTTTGCGATCATCGTTGTCATCGCACTGATCATGAGTTTCATCAGAAGTGCGCGAAGAGCCGGTATGAAAAAGCGCAAACGTTACAAGAAGCGAAGCGAGAACAGAAGATACAACTACAGAAAACGAAGCGAGAACAAGAAGCGCAGGAATCCGAACGAACAGCTGACTCCGCGTGACATGTACACGCAGCCGATATACAAGGAACTGCAGAAACGAAGCGCCAGCGCCTCAGGTCAGATCTATGAAGAGGATTATGATGATGATTACGAGGATGAGCCTTATGACGAGGAGCAGATGAAGCGCGACTTCCCGGCCATGGACGGATACGGGATCGAACTGCTTCCGCTCGATCACCCCAATCGTTGGGATATGTAATAAGGAGGGGCCCACGCAGTGGGAAGATTCCTTATTACACGGCGACACCGACGAAGTCGGTGTTGTTATAATGGAGATGAAAATATGAAAGCCTATGAACGATTTCTTGAATACGTTACGATCAACACGCAGTCAGACGAGACGAGCGGCACACACCCGAGCTTTGACGGCGAGTTTATCCTTGCAAAAAAGCTGAAAAAGGAACTCGAAGAACTCGGCCTTTGCGCAGAAGTTGACGACAAATGCTACGTCATGGCAAAGCTTCCCGCAACAAAGGGATACGAGGACAAGCCGGTACTCGGTCTTATCGCACACATGGATACGGCTCCCGCATTTTCCGGTAAGGACATCAAACCGGTACTGCATGAGAACTATGACGGAGGCGATGTAGTCTATCCATCCGGCAGGGTAATGAAGATCAGCGATTTTCCGCACCTTCTGAAGATGAAAGGCGAGACACTGATCACAAGCGACGGGACAACTCTGCTTGGTGCTGATGACAAGGCGGGTGTTGCCGAAGTAATGACCGCGCTTGAGGCGATCATTAAAGATGCGCGTCCCCACGGTCCGATCGCGATCGCGTTCACACCCGATGAGGAGATCGGAGAAGGCGCGGATAACTTTGACGTCAAAAAGTTCGGAGCCGATTTCGCTTATACGGTCGACGGCGGCGATGTAAACGAGATCGAATACGAGAACTTCAATGCCGCCGATGCCAGGATAGAGATACGCGGCGTTTCGGTTCATCCCGGAACCGCCAAGAATGTCATGATCAATGCGATAAACGTTGCGCATGAACTTCATGCCATGCTTCCCGAAAAAGCAAGGCCCGAACATACGGAAGGATATGAGGGATTTTTCCATCTGATGCATATCGAGGGAGCCTGCGACAGTGCAAAGATGCAGTACATAATAAGGGATCACGACATGAAGAAGTTCAAAGAGATGAAAGAACTTCTCAAAACATGCGCGGAAAAGATTAATGAAAAGTACGGAAAAGATACTGTCATACTGACGATTACCGACAGCTATTACAATATGCTTGAAAAGATCAGACCTCACATGTTCCTTGTCGAGGCCGCAAAAGAAGCGGTTACTGCCGAAGGAATGAACCCGGTTGAAGTTCCGATAAGAGGCGGAACCGACGGAGCAAGGCTCTCCTATGAAGGACTTCCGTGTCCGAATCTCGGAACAGGCGGCGCCAATTACCACGGCCCATTTGAGTGCATTACGGCTGAGCGCATGGACAGAGCCACACGCGTGATTATAAGAATAATATATGATATAATGGAAAGACTATGAAATATCTGATCCTTGGGGCCGGACCTGCCGGACTGACATTTGCCAATAAGTTGCTCGAGCGCGGAGAAAATGATTTTCTCGTTCTCGAGGAAAAGAATGAAGCGGGCGGTCTTTGCCGCAGCACTGATGTTGACGGCAGCCCGTTTGATATCGGCGGCGGACATTTCCTTGATGTCAGGGACCCTGCGGTAACGGATTTTATGTTTCGTTTTCTTCCCGAAGCCGAATGGGATATGTATGAGAGGGATTCGCAGATCGACCTTTACGGGGATATGATCGGAAGCCCGATCGAGGCGAACATCTGGCAGCTTCCCGAGGAAAAGCAGAAGAGATATCTTGATGCGATTGAAGCGGCAGGCTGTAACATGGGTGTTGAAAAACCCGAGAAGTTTACCGAGTGGATCGAATGGAAACTCGGCAGCGCGATCACCGAGGATTACATGCTTCCGTATAATAAAAAGATGTTCGGTGAGGATCTTGACAGTCTGGGAACATACTGGCTTGAAAAGCTTCCGAATGTTTCTTATGAGGAGACGAAACAGTCGTGCATCGATCATAAGCCGTACGGAACCCAGCCCGGACATGCGAAATTCTATTATCCGAAAAAGTACGGATACGGTGAACCTTTCCTTCGTATGGCGGATGCGCTCGGGGATAAGATAAGATATAACGAAAAGGTCGAAAGCATCGATTACGATAACCGTACAGTCAACGACATGTATAGTGCTGACCGTATAATCGTCACGATACCGTGGAAGAGCGTTAAGGATCACATCAGTCTTCCTCAAAAGTACGTTGACGATATCGGAAGGCTCAAGTACAGTTCGGTAGTGACACAGTATGAACCGGAGATTCTTGATACGAAGGCGCACTGGATATACTATCCGGATCCCGGCAAGTCATATCACCGGATACTCGTTCGGCACAATTTCTGTCCGGGATCAAAAGGTTACTGGACTGAGACGAATCTGACAAGATTTGACAGGGCGACTGCCGACAGTGAGAATAAGACATACTTTGACAATGACTATGCTTATCCGCTCAACACGATCGGAAAGCAGGAGCTGATGAAAGAGCTTCTTGACTATACGTCATCAAAAGGGATCATCGGACTCGGACGCTGGGGTGAGTGGCAGCATTTCAACTCGGACGTTACGATGAAAAGGGCGATGGATCTCGCAGAGAAAATATAGCAATATTGTGGTTTATAGATTATTTGTGGTGGATAGATGAATTTTATACATGATCATTTCATTGAAGAACTGAACAGATATAAGTTTTTTGCACTTCTTATTTTCATCGGAGTGATCACACTGCTCGCATGGCAGAGTGACGACAGTTATCACGCCTATATCATGGCGAAGAATCTCGTTGACGGAAACGGATTTGTTTACAACATCGGACAGAGAGCGACAGCTTCCACGTGTCCGCTGTTTACGCTTGTTGTCGCGGCGGGATATTTTGTAATAAGGGATATGTTCTTTGTCTCACTCCTTATCAACATAGTTTTCTCTGCGATAGCATTTAACATACTGCTCAAGTATTTCTGCAGGACGAAGAAGCAGGTCGTTTTTTGCCTGATCACTCTGATCGGATCGGTAAGTTTTGTCAGCTACACGACATCCGGCCTTGAGAACAGCATGCTGTTCTTCCTCGGTGCGATCTTCATGAAACTGTTCTTTGCATCGGAGCGATACAATGCGAAGACGATGTTCAAACTTGCGATACTCGTTGCCCTCATCGCAATGACGAGAATGGATGCGGTACTTATATTCGCACCGATGGCAGTGTTTGTTTATCTCACAAAGAGGGACAGCGTTTCGTTCGGAAAAGCTGCGCTTATTGGTATTGCAGGCCTTATGCCGTTTGTTCTGTGGGAACTGTTCTCGACATTCTATTACGGCTTCCCGTTCCCGAATACAGCGTATGTAAAGCTCGGGACGGATATAGCGCTCCGCGATTATCTCATAAGAGGAGTCAGGTATTATCTGAATGCCGCTGTCTGTGATCCGGTGATCCTTATCGTTCCGCTGTTTGTTCTTCTTGCGGCGATCTCGGTCATGAAGGCCCAGTACATCGTTTGCATGGCAGGTCCCGTGATATACGGATTCTACCTTCTGTACATCGGCGGCGACTTCATGATGGGCAGGCATTTCACTCTCCTGTTCTTCATATCGCTGATCTGTTACATCGACATTCAGAACAGGGAGTTTTCGGAACTCGGGCGCGGTGCATCGTTCCAGAGAACGTTTACCGGATTCGTGATCGCGGCCGTTGCATTTACGGCGACAAGCCATGTGATCACTGACCAGTTCCTGTTCGGCAGGACTTTCGGCTCGCCGATCTCCGACGAGCGGGCCGGGTATTTCACGACGTCGAGCCTGTTTAACAATGTTTATTCGCTGATCACGACAGGTGATCTTTGTATTCAGAAAACATGGAATGACGACAGCGTAAAAGAGCTTCGCGATAACGGCATGAGTGGCGGGATCCTTACAAGCGTTCCGGGTATCACGAAATACTACAACAACGATCTGTACCTTAACGATCTGTATGCTCTCGGCGATCCGTTTCTGGCGCATCTTCCCGCGGTCAAAGAGCAAGGCTGGAGGATCGGTCATATGTGGAGGGAAGCGCCGGTCGGTTATATGAACCTTGTCAGATACAAATGGGGTACGGGCGCGATCAAGAACGAGCCCGCGAAGCAGTACTATGAGATCATCGACGAGATCACAAGAGGTGACCTGTTTGATCCGGAAAGGATCGCAAAGGTCATCAATATCAACCTCGGAAAATACGATTATCTTCTCGATGAGTACAAAGCTACTCTCGATGAGAATAACCGCGTGATAATACAGGAAGGAATGGATGACGATTCGATAGCAGGATCGGAGGGGAGCCCACAGTAAAGGAGGCGGTATTATGACCGGACGAAACAAAACAGACGGAAAAGACACGACCACCGTAAACGACAGGACTGCCGGGCAGGAACAGGAAAAGATCCGGATCAAATGGCATCAGTATTTACTTGCCGTACTGTTCATCATAGTCGGTGTCCTCTTTATCATGTTCAAAGAGATCGACATGTCCATTGTCTGTAAGATATTTGCCGCTGTGTTCGCTCTCTCCGGTATCATCTCGATCATTTCATACTGTGTCAGGGATGTTGACAAAGGATACTGGCGACTTGATCTTGTGTCGGGTGTGATGTCGCTATTTGCAACACTTCTGTTCATAACCGGACAGGAGGCCGTAAACCGGTATTTTCCCGTTATTGCCGGGGCCATTCTCCTTGCAAACGGTGTGATCAAACTGCAGCATTCGATCGACATGAAGAGGATCGACCGGAAGATGAAGAAAGTCACCGAGATGTGGCTCGTTGTTATGATCTTCGCACTTATCGGTATCGCAACGGGATTTATCACGGTCTATCTGACACCCGAAAATGACCGTACGATGTTCATACTGATCGGCGCCGCACTTATCGTTGCGGGCGTATCGGATGTGTTCACGCATATCGTTTTTTCGAGAAAGGTGAAGTTATACAAAAGCGGCGACTATAAGATTCCTGAGGCAGAAGCTCCAAATGAGGAGCCTGCGAACGATGCAGCCGCAGTCGATGCAGCCGCAGTCGATGCAGCCGCGCAGGAAGAGGTCGTTACACCTGCAGCGTCTGAGAATGAAACCGTTACGGAATCACCCGCACCCGAAACTGTTTCCGATGACGATCAGGTGATATTCGAAGTGGAGATGCCGAAGTTTTCCGAAGAGAATACAGATGACGCTGATAAATAAACTTAAGGAAAACAGGGACAGCGGCATTTATCCGTTTCACATGCCGGGCCACAAGAGAAGGCTCGCCGGTGATAAAACGCTTCGCGAAATATTTGAACTCGATATTACGGAGATCCCGGGATTCGACGATCTTCACAATGCCGAAGGTATCATCAGAGAGGGCGAAAATCGTACCGCAAAGTTATTCGGATCCGATGAAACGCACTTCCTTGTCAACGGATCGACATGCGGGATACTCTCCGCGATAGTCGGAACGGTTTCAAAAGGTGATACCGTGATAGCGGGATCGAACTGCCACAGGTCGGTGTTTAACGGCATCATGCTTTCCGGAGCCGATCAGGTTCTGATCACATCCGATAAAGAAGAGCAGTTTGACATTTACGGCGGAGTCAGTGTCGAGGCAGTAAAACATGCGCTTGAAAAGGCCACCGGAAACAGAGTTGCCGTAGTAATAACGAGTCCGACATACGAAGGCATCACAAGTGACATTGAAGCGATAGCAAAAACGTGCCATGAACATAACGCGGTACTGATCGTTGATTCGGCGCACGGGGCACACTTCGGTTTTTCGGAAGGCTTCCCGAAAAGCGCGGTGGCAACAGATGCGGATGCAGTCATCACAAGTGTTCACAAGACACTTCCCTCGATGACACAGACATCGCTCATACACATAAACAGGAGATGTCCCACGCGGGATAAGATAGTAAAGATGCTCCCGGTTTTTCAGACATCGAGTCCTTCATATATCCTTATGTCGTCGATCGACTCGATGACAAAGCTTCTTGAAAAAAAAGGGAAAAAACTCTTCGCGGCATATGAGAAAAGGCTGAAGAGATTTTATAAAGAAGCCGAAACCTTTAACAGCCTGAGTGTTCTTACAAAAGAGAAACTCAGTTGCAAAGGATCGATGGATCATGACAGGGGCAGGATAGTGATCACTGACAGAACAGGAACTTATTCCGGACACAGGCTGTCGGACATTCTGCTCAATAAGTACGGACTGTGCGCGGAAAAATCCGAAGATAAGAATGTGCTTCTGATAACATCCATTGCGGATACCGACAAAGGATTTGAAAGACTGACGAAGGCACTGGCTGAGATAGATAAGAAACTGACAACAGGAAAGTAGATCCGTGGGAAAGATATTTTATCTGACAGGAAAGAGCTGCGCCGGTAAGGACAGCCTTTATAACATACTGAAGAATGATGACGAGTTGAAGCTCTGTCCCGTCATCCGTTATACGACAAGACCTATCAGGGACGGCGAGACGGACGGTGTCAGTTATCACTTCGTTGACATGGACGGATATAAAAGCTTTAAGGATTCCGGGAAGATCATCGAGGAGCAGGTGTACCATACCGTCCACGGCGACTGGTGGTATTTCACCGCGGATGACGGCGGGATAGATATCGAAAACAAAAACTATCTCGCGATCGGAGTGCTCGAATCGTTTGCCGGAACGAGAGATTATTACGGCAGCGAAAAAGTCATCCCGATTTACGTTGAACTCGATGACGGAGAAAGGCTGCAGCGGGCGCTGAAGCGTGAACGTCTTCCCGAAAACGGAAGATATGCCGAGATGTGCAGGAGATTTCTTGCCGACGAGAAGGATTTTCGCGAAGAGCGGATAAAGGAACTCGGGATAACGGAAGAGGACAGGTTTGAAAACGACGATCTTGAGGACTGTGCCGAGAGGATCAAAGCATGGATATTAAAGTCAATCAGGTAACTCCGACAACACAGGTTACGGATACAAACCAGGTGAACGCGCCGACCGACGACGCTTTCCGTTTCACGCTCATGAGCGCGATCGAGGAGGAGGGTCTGCAGGAGAGGCTCGGCCTCATGTACGAAGACATCACGATGCAGGGCAACAAGATCACCAAGCACATGGATGTCAAAGACATGAAGAGGTACCGCGCGCTCATCAAGGAATTCATGAATGAGATCGTCAACCGTTCGCACAAGTTTTCGCGTGAGAATTTCCTTGACCGCAAGGGGCGCCACAGGGTATACGGAATCATCCGCCGCGTCGATGAGACACTCGACGAGCTCGCCCAGGAACTGATGAAAGACGAGAAGGACCATCTCGCAATCTTGGCTAAAGTTGGGGAAATTAGAGGTTTATTGCTTGATATTCTTACTTAACTTTAAGTGAGTAGCGTGTGTGGTTTCATCAAAAACATCGTGGAGGCGTCTGCGCTTGGCGAGGTATTATCGAGCCTAGCGTCAGCTACGCCGGAACAATAGCGGGAGCGCGTTTTTGAGGGAACCACACACGATACGAACGAACTGTAAAAACAATGAATAACACTTTCGATAGCATTATAGGACAAGAGCATATCAAGGAGCATCTGCGCGCCAGCATCTCGTCGGGCAAGATCAGCCAGGCGTACCTGATCACGGGCGAGAGCATGCAGGGTAAGGAGTTCATCGCGAGGATATTTGCAAACGCACTCGTGTGCGACAATCCCGTCGGCAGCGTTGATCCGTGCGGCAAATGCAGATCATGCATCCAGGCAAAGACGCACAACAATCCGGACATCATCACCGTCACTCACGACAAGCCGAACACTATATCGATCGACGATATCCGTGAGCAGATAATCTCGGAAGCGCAGATCAGACCGTATCAGAGCAAGTGGAAGATCTTCATCATGAATGAGGCGGAGAAGATGACACCTCAGGCGCAGAACGCCCTTTTAAAAACTCTTGAGGAGCCGCCCGAATATGTTGTAATCCTTCTTCTTACGACATCAAAGGCAGCACTGCTTCCGACGGTTCTGTCAAGATGTGTCCAGCTCGATATGCGACCGGTCGAGGACGGGATCGTGAAGAAGTATCTGATGAACAAAGTACAGGTTCCGGATTACCGCGCGGACATATGCACCGCATTTGCAAGAGGAAACATAGGTAAAGCCGAGAGTCTTGCAACGAGCGAGGAATTCGAGAACATAAAAGATGAAGCCGTCAGAGTCCTCAAACACATAAGGACGATGGATACGTCAGATCTTGTTGAGACATTAAAGAAGCTTGAAAAGCTGAAACTGAGCATCGGGGAATTCCTTGATATCATGATGATCTGGTACAGGGACGTTCTTTTGTATAAGGCAACGATGGATGAAAACTCTCTTGTCTTCCGGGATGAAAAGGAGAGCATCATGAAAGAAGCCGAGAGTGATTCATACGAAGGGATCGAGAAGATACTTCGCGCGATGGACAAGACAAAACAGAGACTTAAAGCAAACGTAAATTACGAGCTGGCAATGGAACTCATGCTGCTTGCGATAAAGGAGAATTAGAAATGCCAAAAACAGTAATAGGTGTCAGATTCAGAACGGCCGGAAAGATATATTATTTCGGTCCGAAGGATATCGAATTCAAGAGAGCCGATCACGTTATCGTTGAAACGGCCAGAGGTGTCGAGTACGGAACGGTCGTGCTTCCGAACATGGAAGTGGAAGATTCCAAGATCACTCAGCCGTTAAAGAACGTCATCAGAAAAGCCACCGCGGATGATGATGAAAGAGAGAAGCGTAACCGCGAAAAGGAAAAGGATGCGTACAAGGTCTGCCAGGAGAAGATATTAAAGCACGGCCTTGAAATGAAACTGATCAACGCGGAATACACGTTTGACAACAACAAGGTCCTGTTCTATTTCACGGCGGACGGAAGAGTCGATTTCAGAGAGCTCGTCAAGGATCTTGCCGGAGTGTTCAGAACCCGTATCGAGCTCCGTCAGGTCGGAGTGCGCGATGAGACCAAGATACTCGGCGGAATGGGAATATGCGGCCGGCCGCTCTGCTGTCATACATACCTGTCCGATTTTGCTCCCGTTTCGATCAAGATGGCCAAGGAACAGAGCCTGTCTCTCAATCCGACAAAGATATCGGGAATATGCGGCCGTCTCATGTGCTGCCTGCAGAATGAGGCCGAAGTATATGAGGAGCTTAACAGGAAGCTTCCGAGAAACGGGGATACGGTAACGACACCCGACGGACTTAAGGGAGAGGTCAGGGATACGAACGTATTAAAGCAGCTCGTCAAAGTCGTTGTCGAAGTCGATGACGAGAAGGAACTCCGTGAATACCACGTTTCGGATCTTAAGTTCAAACCGCGCCACAAGAAGGGCAACGATGACGAGAAGGGCGGCAAAGGAAAGCGCGGCAAGAACAAAGACAAGGATAAAGGAAACCAAAATCAAAGATCCAATGAGGAGATCGAGGAAGAACTCGAGCTTGAAGAGCTTGAAAGATTAGAGTTAAAAGATGGCAAATCCAAACTGGACGACGATTGAACTGAATGAGGGAGAAAGAGTGGATGATCTCGAACGATGCGGTTTTAAGATCATCCAGAATACCGACAAGTTCTGTTTCGGAATGGATGCCGTACTACTCTCGGGATATGCTTACGCGAAGAGAGGTGATCGGATACTCGATCTTTGCACGGGAAACGGGATCATACCGATACTTATGGCAGCCAAGACGGAAGCCGAGAGGCTCGTCGGGATCGAGATCCAGAAGGACGTTGCCGACATGGCAAAAAGGAGCGTTGCCGCAAACGGTCTGGCTGACCGCGTCAATATAATATGCGGTGATATAAAGGAAACCGATGACATCCTCCAGCCGGGTGCATTTGATGTTGTGACATGCAACCCGCCTTACATGATAGACAGTCACGGGATCAAAAATCCCGACTCCCCCAGGGCGATCGCAAGGCACGAGATAATGTGCAACTTTGATGATGTCGCAAGGATTACGGCACGGATGTTAAAGCCGGGGGGACGATTGTTTCTCATACACAGACCGTTCCGGCTGACGGAGATATTCGAGACGCTGACCAAATACAAGCTTGAACCCAAGCGCATGAAGATGGTTCATCCGTTCGTCGACAAGGAGGCGAACATGGTGCTCATCGAAGCGTGCCAGGGGGGACGGCGCAGGATCAAGGTGGAGAGGCCGCTCATCGTCTACGAATCGCCGAACTGTTACACTAAAGAGATATACGATATTTACGGATACTGAACATGGAAAACTCAAACGGGCAGGGTACTTTGTATCTGTGCGCGACACCGATAGGAAACCTTAAGGATATAACGGAGCGTGTTCTTGAAACACTCAGGAGCGTTGATATCATTGCCGCGGAGGATACGAGAAACAGCATAAAGCTTCTCAATCATTTTGAGATCAAAGTACCTCTCACCAGTTATCATGAATATAATAAGTACGATAAAGCAAACGAGCTTATCGATAAGATGAGGGACGGAAAAAACGTTGCGCTCATCACCGATGCGGGAACTCCCGCGATCTCCGATCCCGGAGAGGTGCTGACCGATATGTGCCATAAGGCAGGGATAAGGGTTACATCTCTTCCCGGGCCGTGCGCGCTGATAACGGCGCTGACAATGTCGGGTATAAACGCGAGACGATTTGTGTTCGAGGGATTCCTTCCTTCCGACAAAAAGGACAGACGCGGCGTGCTGGAGGATCTTGTGAATGAGACTAGAACGATCATAATCTATGAGGCGCCCCATCATCTGAAGGCAACAATGTCGGAACTGTACAATAAGCTCGGCGACAGAAGATGTGCTCTTTGCCGTGAGCTTACAAAGAAGTTTGAAGAGACGATCCGAATGCCGCTGTCAGAGCTGATCGGATATTACGAAGAACATGAGCCGAAGGGCGAATATGTACTCGTCCTCGAAGGAAAAGACAAAGCAAAGATCGAGGAAGAGGCGGAAGAAAAATGGCGTGATACCGATATAAACGAACATATGGCGATGTACGAATCCCGGGGGCTTGACCGGAAAGAAGCGATGAAGAAGGTCGCAGCCGACAGAGGGATCACAAAAAGAGAAGTCTACGGAATGCTTTTGAATCCGGAAGAATAAAAAGGAGTGAAGATAATGGATAAAGGAAAATACTATTTGACGACTGCGATAGCGTACACATCGGGTAA
>JAEEGL015654193.1_pt1 | contig 17367 bp, 11 predicted proteins | sample 9134231 | NCBI WGS metagenome assembly JAEEGL01 (sample SAMN16246548, study PRJNA631951) | gut metagenome | biome: gut microbiome; feature: rumen; material: fiber-attached | host: Bos | place: Iran: Karaj | collected 2018-10
AAATCATTAAATGCTTCTTCTTCTGTTTGAGTTCTAATTATACAATATATTAATTTGTAATTTATACCAAATTCTTTTTTTCCTTTTTCCATTCCTTCAATTATTCCTTCATAATAATCTTTTAATGGAATTTCATTTTTAATTGCCATTGTTGGATCTATTGTTAATTCAGTATATACTACATTTTGTTCTTTACATTTTTTACAATAACTATATGATATATCAAAAATGTCTTCTTTTGTTTTTAATACTGATGTTCCTTCTTTAAATATTTCAAGAAAATCATTTAATGATTTAAAATTATATTTTTCTTTTATTTCTTCTATTGATTTACTTTTTATCTCAATATTGTTTCTTTTAGATAATTTTAATATCATTTCTGGTTCTATTGTTCCTTCTAAATGAATGTGTAGTTCTGCTTTGGGGATTTTAAAACATAATTCTTTCAATGATGTTTTATCTGCCATTTACTTTATTACTGTTTATTAACAATAATTTTTTTTCTTAATTTTGATAAGTTATTTTATAATTATTATAATATTGATTCTTTAAATTTTAAATAAAAAATTATTGTTAATATTCAAAATAAATTAATAATTCAAATAATGAATTCAATTATTTTATTTATTTAATTTTTAAAAACTTATCTTAAAATATGGATAATCAAGAAGATGAAATTGAAAAAAAACATCATTTATTATTAGAAAAATTTATAGAAAAAGGAGATATTAATTCTTTTAAAAAAATGTTAAATATTCAAGCAAATTTAAAGCAAAAATCAAAATATGTAAATATAATTCATTCATTAAAATCAAATCAAAATTATAAAAAATATAATTCTAATAATTATCTTAAAACTGAAGAATATTCCCCATTAGATATATATAGTGGATATTCAAAATATGAAAATTCTTCTACTCTTGATAGAAAATTACCTTTTAAAGACCCTCAATATAATAATAATTGTCTAAAAGGAAATTATAAAAGTTATTCAAGGAAATTTGATAGAATAAAAATGAATTGGGCTAAAAGAAGAGGAATTTCATATGAAAATTTCCAAGTTCCCAAGTTAGATTCATTTATTAAAAATCATAATAAAATGTTGGATGGCAATTTATTTGGAAAAGAAAATAATGAAAATATGATTAGTGAAAATGAATTATTGAAAAGAAATAAAGATATTATGAATAATTATATGGATAATATTCGTTTTAGTCAAAGTTTGAAACTACCAAAAATTGATAGTTCTTCTCATAACAGAAATAATAGTAATAATTATACATTAAATTATTCAAATATAAATACTAATATTTATTCATAAAATATTAAAATATATAATATTTTTTTGACTAATTCCTTTTTTTATACAAAAAATTTATTTATTTGAAAATAATTTTAATTATATATATTAATTTATTTTTCTACTATATAAATTAGATTTTTATTTTTCATTTTTTCAATTTCATTATTTATATCATTTAATATATTATTTATCTCACTTTCCCTTCGTATAATTTTATTTGATTTATTTGCAATTGACATTTTATTTAATTCTGTTATTAAATTTATTTTTTCTTCTTCTAATAAATTTAATTTTAAGTTATATTCATTTTCAGTCATAATAATTGTTTCTTTTGGTAATCTATAAATTTTATTTTTTAAATTTTCTGATTCTCTTTCTTCTTTCTTCTTATATTTATTCATAGATTCAGGGAATTTTTTTCCAATATTTTTATAATCCTCAATAATTTTATTATTTTCTATTTTTTGTAAACTTATCTTTTTATTGTCTTTATATTTTGATTTGACATTTCCATATTTATTTGTTTGTTTATTATCTTTTATAAATTTTAAATATAAATTTTCCATTTGTTTTTGTCGAAATTCTTTTGTTTGCTCATATTTTTCTCTTTTTCTTTTTTTCTCCTCTTCTTCTTTTTTTTTTTGATTTAATTCCTCTTTATTTTTTAGAAGTTGCTTATTTTTTTCCAAAAAGACTTTTTGTTTATCCCAATTTTGTTGTCTTTCTAAATTTTGTTTTTTAATTTGAGAGTTATATAATTCTAAATATATATTATTTGATTTATTATTTTGTTCATTATCTATTTCTTTAAATATATATTCAAAATGATTTGTTTTTTTTTTATTTTGAATTATATTATTTCTATTGTTTTTATTTTCCATAATACTATTTAGATATTTTAATAACAAAATTTTTTTAATATTTAAATTTAAATTTAATTAATTATTTATTAATATATTTTAGATTTTAAATTTTTTTTCAATTTTTTATTTTGATAATATTTATATTTTTAGTTGAGGTATTTTTTTATAAAGTATAAAATAAAGGTTTTTGAATAATTCTTTTTTAATCTCTTTTTATTTCTATTAAATTGTTATTATAATATAAATAAATGTAAATACCTTAATTCATTATCTCAAATTGTTCTTCTTATATATTATTTAGACAAAAAATTAAAGAAAATCAATTAATATAACATTTCAAAAAAAAATTATATTAAAATTTAAATATAAATAATTAATTGATATATTAATATCTATTTTAAATATTCTTCTTATTTTAAATATAATTATAATAATATTTTTTTTATTAATTATTTAGAAATTAATTTAATTTTTATCTCACCTTTAGATAATACATTCATTTTATTTTAAAACAACTATAATATAAGCAATTTCTATAAAAAATAAATTACATATTAAATTTTTGTTGTTTAATATATTGTTTTTAAATTAAAATTCGTTAATAAAAAATTATATTATTTACTATTATCAATATATTAATTACATTCAAAATAATTTTATTAAAAAAATTTTATAAATCTTGATTAGAACTGATTTTTGTTATAATAATTTGTTTTTCTTTTCTTAAACTTATTCTAATATCATTAGTTTTTTCTGCATCAAATCTAATTTTTTCAAGAATAATACTTAAAATTTTTAAAGTATCTCTATCTGCAACAACATCTCCATAAAAAGCCTTAATACATATTCCATTATTTATCTGTAATTTAAAGGCTTGTTGCATATTATCGACTATAATTACTTTTTTTAAATCTCTTCCTAATTTTGACAAATCTTTTATATAATTTTTCCCATCTAAATTTGAATGTTGTCTATATAATCTATATTCAAAATATTTTTCTTTTTTTTCTATTATATTTACAATTGGGTCTACATATTCTGGTGTTCCAAAAGAAAAGAGAATTAATTCATATAAAGTTTTCATTTTTTTTAAAAATTCATGTAAATAAGGTCTTAATATCATTACTTTTCTTTTACTTTTTAATGACAAATCTCTTTTTAAATAAATTAAGGTTTCATCTAAATCAAGTACTAAAGAATATTGATATTTGGGATTTATTTTTGGTAAATAATATAATGTAGGCATATTATTATTTATATTCAATTGTAAATTATTTTCATTAAATTTTCCATTATTATTCTGAAGATTATATAATAAAAAATATGAACCATTTGGATCTGTAATTTTAAATAGAAATAAATTAAAAAATTGATATATTTCATTTATTGAATAATTATCATTAAATAAAAAGGCATCAAAAAAAAAAGAAGAAATAATTTCTTTTTTATAATTTAATTTTTCTTCAATATTTCCATATATTGAAGAGGGAAATTTATATAAATTATTGTGAGGTTGATAATAAGATAAATATAAATCATCAATTAATAATTTATAATAGTTTCCAATTATATTAATATTATTTTTTAATAATTCAATAATATTATTTTCTTCATATTTTTTTTTTGATAAATCTAAATTTAAATTCTTTTTTGTTAAATTAAATAAAGCTTCATATAATATATAATTTTCATTTTTAATAGTTGCTTTATGTAATATTAATTTTATTAATATTAAATAATTATTATGAATTTTTTCAAAAATTGATTTTAATAAAATTATTGATTTATAAAATTCTTTATTAAATGAAACATGATAACATAAACAAATACATAATAATTCAATTTTAATTATATATGTTAAAATTCTTCTATTATCAATATTTTTAAATAATAATATTACTTTATTATATATAGATTCATTAAAATAATAAATAATAAATTCAAAGCATTCATTATATACTGGTTGAGATGCTATAATTTTAGATAAAATATCTTTAAATTTATATTCTAAAAGATAAACTTTTTCTAAATCATTTTCAAAATAATTATTTTCATTATAAATTAAATTAATAAAATTTGAATATATAGAAGGACTTTTATTTTTTTTATATATTTTATTTATATGAGTATTATTATCAAAAGATGAATTTATGTCAATTTCTTTGATTGTTTCACCATTTTTTCCATTATTATTTTTATTAATTATATCATCATTATTTAAAAAAAATTTATTTCTTAATAATTTAGGACTTGATTTGACTAAACTTGAACTTGAAAAACGTCTTAAAAATCTACTACTATTATTTATTTTATATCCTAAATTATTAAATTCTCTTGAATATGAAAAAATGTTTTTTTTATTTTCAGAACTCTTATTTAATAAATTATTACTAGATAAAGAAACAATATTATTATTATCATATAAATTAGTAAAAGGTTTATCTAAATTTTGATTTATATTATGTAAAAGTAAATGAAAGTTTTTATAATTCACTGATTCAGGTCTAATTCTTATAAGTGAAGAATCTGATGATTGTTTTTTTGGCGAATTTTTTATATTTAATTTTTTAAAAAGTTTTATAGTTTTATTTTCAAGAGGAGATGAAAATCTTTTTCTATCAGGATCATTATTATTTTTATTTGGGTTTATTTTTATAATTTTCTCCATAATTCCCGATTCTTGTGTTTTAAAATTTTCAATATTATTATTTTGTTTATCTTTAAAAGATAAATTTTGGTTTTCTAATTTGGCTCTTGGAGATAATTGAGTTGAAAATGAATTTGAAATAATTGATTCAGTTAAGTATAATTTTTTTTGTATTGGAATATTAATTTTTTCATAATTGTTTATTTTCATTGAAATAAAATATTGTTTAATTTTTAATTATGAAATTTAAATATATTTAAAAACAATATTTTTAATAGATTAAAAAATAATAAAAAGATTAAAATTAAATTAAGAATATTAATTTTTAAAAATTTTTATTAAAAATAATTATATATATTTATTTATTTAAATTTATTGGCTTAACATTAATTAATCTTCCATTGTTTCGGAATTTGAATCTTTTTGATTATGAACTTGATTTTTAATAAATTCTTCACTTTGAATAGAATCATCATCATCAGAAAAAGTATCAGATTCACTAATATTATCAAATATACTTTTATATTTTTTATTTTCAAGTTGATTTTGATTTATATTTTTTAATTCTTGGGTATAAGAAATATAATTTGGATCTAATAAATTATCATCCATATATGAATCAACATATATATTTAATCTTTTTAAATGTTCTTGATCTAATTCATTTAAATTGAGATTAATTTCATTATTATCAATATTATTTACAAAGAATTTTTTTTGGATTTGAATTATTTGCCCAAAAGTTAATTTTTGAATTTTTTCTTTTAAATTTTGAATAAATATTTTCCTTTCTTCATTTGACATTTTATTTTTTTCTCTACAATATTTTTTTTCTTTTTTAAACTCCATTTTTTTATCAATATAAGAAAAGAAACCAAATAAACTTTCAGTATTATTTTTTTCATTTTTTATTTCATTTTCGTCAATTATTTTTTTTAAATTATTTTTTTTAATTTTTATTTCTTTTGCTTTATTATTTAATTTTTCTTTTTTCATCAATATTGATTTTGAGATTTTTTTTTTTTATCTTTCTTTTCCTCTTTTTTTGAATTAAATTTTCATCTAGAAATTTTACTATTTTTGGCCTTTTTTCCCTTAAAAAATATTTTGTTTTATATTGATTTAAATTATTCTTTATTTTCTCAACATTATCATTTTTATTTTCTTCTAATTTAATATTATCATTATTAAATATAATTCCAATTTTTTCTTTTGTTTCTATTTTTTCATTATTTATTAAATTTCCTTTTAAACAAATATTATTATTATTATCATTTGAATTGTTTGATTTTTCATTTTGTACTTCATTAATTTTTTGGATTGATTGATTTAAATTGGTTATTGAATAACTATATTTATTGCATTCTTTTTCATATTTTTTAAATTCTTCAGACTTTAAATTTAACATATAATTTATTAAATCTAATCTGATTCTACATTGTTTATTATTATTGGGCAAATCAATCTTTTTTTTTTGGAAAAGCATTTAATAAATTATTAAAAGTTATCATACCTTATTTAATATAATATATATAGTTCAGACAAAATAAAAAAAATAAATAATTAAAACATATTAGAAAATTCAAAAAAAAAATAATTAAAAAAAATTATTTATAAATAATCATTAATATTATAAAATCCAAAATTATAACCATCAAAATCATTATTATTATTAATATTATTATAATCATCATCATCATATTCAGTATTATATCTTCTAGAATAATTTCCAACTGCAGAAAAAAAATCTTTTTTACAAATCCATTTTTTTTTATTTTCTAATTCATCTTTTTTTTTAATTTGATCATAAGTAATATAAGGAGTTGATAAATAAACATATGGAGAAGAATAATAATGAAAATGTTTTGAATTTTTAATTTCACTTTTATTTAATCTATTCTTTGAATTTTTTCTTTTTTCATTTTTGAGAGTAATTTTAATATCATAATATTGATTATTCATTAAACGTAATATATTTAAAAATCTTTGAAAATCAAAAGCAATATTTATAGAATTAAATCTAATTGAATATTTTTCATTTGAAATTTTTTTGAATATATAATCTTTAATTATTAAATTATTCTTAAAAAAAATTTCAATTTGTTTTTTTAAATCAACTTCATCTTTTATTCCATCTATTATTATTTTATAATTGTAGTTTTTATAATAAATTTGAGATAATAAAATTGAAGGTTGTTCTTCTTTTTTTTTGACATAAAAAACAGGAATTTTAGTCTTTTCAATAATATCTTTTAGTAAAGTACCATCTTCAAAATCTCCATTAAAATTTTTTAAAATTATATTAAATTTATCAATTGATAATTTTATCATTAAACTAATTTTTTCTTTTAAATCATTAATATTAGCTTTTTGACCCAAATTAATTTCATATTTATCTCTTCTATAAATAAAAGTAATTTTTAATGGCTTTTTTTTTATTTTTATTTTAAGTATATTTATATCTTTATCAATAAGTTCATCTATTATTATTGGCTCAATTTTTTTTTTTATAATTTGATCATTTTTCATTTTTTGTGTTTTTCTTCTAGTTTTTTTCCTTTTAACTTTTCGTTCTTCATTTTTATTCTCATATTCATCATTTTTAATACTTAAATTATCTGAAGAAAATTCATTTGTTTTTGTTAAAGAAGAACGTTTACTCATATTTAATTTAATTAGATTTAATAAATTGATTATCTGATTTCTAGATGAAAAAGGAAAAAATAAAATTTATTCTCTAAATCCTTCAAAAAGAGAATAAAACTATTTTTGAAAATAGAATATATTTTTAATATAGAATGTATTAATCAAATAATATTTTAAATGAATAATTTATATCCTCAAATTAAATCAATTTTTGAAATGTATTTATTATTTTTCATTATTTTTATTTTTCCAATTACCTTTAAAAAAATTTAAAATAATAACCAATAGAATATTAAAAAATTTATAATAAAATGAATATTATTTTAACAACATTTTCAATAATTAATAAGTAGTCACAGAAAAAAGATAATAATTAAGGAATTAAACATTATATTATTTTAATATATTATGTTCTAATACCTTCAATATAAAATATTTTTTATGAAAATAATTTTATTATTTGTTATATTATTAATTTAGCTAATATATAGGTCTTTTTTTTATAATTTTTAATCTTTTTTGATTTTATTTAATCTATTTACCTTATTTTCATATTAAATTCGAATAAATTATTTTTTTGGCTTATCAATTAATGTATATGCTTTCAATTTTGATTATTTGAGTTTAAAACTGATATTTATTTTTTTGGTTTAAATTTAATTTATTAATTATTTTATGAATAAAAAAAGTACAATTCTTTAATATCGCTTTATAAAATATCCAAAAATACTTTAAATATTACTATAGATTCAAAAAAATGAAATTAAATATGAATAGTTTAATAATGATTTAATAACAATTAAATAAACTTTATATACCTATTTAATAAACCTCATTTAATACGAAAATTATAAATATATACATTATTGTTCCAACATTATTTTTGCATTTTTAAAGATTTCAATTAAAATATATTACAACTACAATTTGCTCTTGCATAATCATTACTCTTTCTTTCTTCAACATAATAAAATCTTGTTTCAGAAATATCTTCATTGTATTTTTTATAACTTTCAACATCAATTATAGTATATGCAGGTTTTGAAAAAGTTACATGTTTTTGTTTTTTTTGTTCCTTTTTTTCATTATTATTTACAATATCATTCAAATTATTCTCTTTTACAAAATTTTCTTTTTCTGGTGGATTTGACATTTTTTTCTTTTTACTCTTTAAAATTATTTTATGAAACAATATATGAATTTAATTAAAAAAATATAATTTTAAAAATTATAATTTTATCTATACTGTTATTTTCTTTTAAAAATAAATTAGAATTAAAATAAAGAAAATAATAAATTTTATTTTTACACTAAATGATATAATTAAAATTTATTTTATATGAAATAAATCATTATGATTTAAAAAAATTGTTTTATGAATATATAATAAGATTTGTATATGATTTTATCAAAAGTTTATTTATAATTACAATTTATTTAAGAACACAAAAATTAATTATCTTAAAAATTTATATTTAAGATAATTAACTTTATTTACATTATTTTTTCTTTGATAATTTTTTTTATTATATTATATTTTATCCTGAAAAATAACTTTTCCTAATTTTTTATGATTATTAAAAGTCAATTTTAAATTAATATTACTTTCATTTTTATAATTAAAATTTTTTGTAGTTTTATAAAAATAATTTGAACTATTATTACTATTATTATTTGGTTTATTTAAAGATAATTCATTATTCATTAAATTAGTATTTATATTTTTTTTTTCTAAATCATTTAATTTTTTTAATGTATTAAAATAGTCATCACTAAAAATTCTTGTATGTAAACTTTCTTTTTTTCCACTATTTTTTAATAAATTAGTGTTATGATTTTCGTAAAATTGTGTATTTGTAAAACTCAATTTTTTTTGTAAATTACGAGAATTTTTTTTTATTGGCTGTACATTATTTCTTTGATTTTCTAATAAATATCTAATATTTTCATAATTTTTTAAATTTATTTTGATATTTTCAATTTTTTCCCCATTTGGGTTTAATATAGGAGAATTAAATCTTTTTTCTTCATTATCATTTAAATTATTTATTAATTTATTAGAATTGATATTATTCAACACTGGTTTTAATTTTATTGGCTTTGAACTTTGAAATAAATTGAAATTTATTTTATTATTTGATGTTATTTGTGGAGATAGAGAACTAATAATTTTTATTTTTTCCATTTCGTTATTTTTTTCTTTATTTTCTTTTGTTTTTTCTAAGATTAAACTATTTGAATTATTTGAATTATTTTTTTTTAATTTATTATTATTGTTATCCAAATATTCTTCAATGAATGTAATACATTTTTCATATATCTCATATTCATATTCAAAAATTATATCTGAAAATTCTTCTCTAAATATTTTTTCATTTAATCCAAATTGTTTTCGAGTAATATAAATAATACTAAATGCAATTTGTTTATTAGTAAATTTTTTCAAAATTTTTTCATTTAAAATAATATTATCAAGTAAATTGATTATATTTGTATAAATTTTATTAATTGAAAAATCTTGTAAATCTTCGTTATTAAAAATAAAACCAATAAACATAATAATTTGAACTATTCCATATATATCAATTAAATTTATATTATAATCTAATCTTTTTACACATTTAAATTCAAATTCTATAAATTCATCTTTTGATATATTAAAATTTTTTATAAAATAAGAATAATCGAAATGATTTTTTTGACTATCAAGTTCTATAAATTTATATGTTATTATGTAAGTACATATTGTTAATAATGTAATTTTTTTCTCACTTTTAATATTTTTAAACTTATAAGATGAAAAAATTCTATCTAAATTTTGAATTGATAAATATAAAGTTGTTAAACTAGATTTAAAATGTTTATGAAAAAGATTAATTAAATTAATTTGCTTAACTCTAAATTCTAAATAAAAATGTGAGAAATTGAGTAAAATACCTTTTGAATTATTTTTTATAGATATATTTTTTAATAAATCTAAAGGAGAAAAATCTATTGGTTTATAATAACTTTTTGGTTTTATGATAAATTTGGTTAATATATGATTTCTTTTTTTTTGGGTAAATGTAACTCTTCCACATTCTTGACAAAAATTTAAATTTTTATTTATTTTAATTATAAAATTATGTTCACATTGTTCTTCTTTTATTCTCAAAAATATTTTTTTAATTTTTCCATTTTTGGTGTCAATATTCATAATATATATTATATTCATTTAATTTAAATATAATATTCAAAAAATAAATTTTTTTTTTGAAAATTATTGAACATAATTTTATTTTTATTTTTGTAATATATTATTATTTTAAATCAATTAATTTATAGATCATTTTGTAAAATAGAAATATATATTCAAAATATGTTTAAAATTGTTTTTTATTTATTTTTAAATAGTAAAATAAAATCATTATTTAAAGTTTAAAAATTAACTAACTAATCCAAATTAATAAATAATTATTTATTAATTTTTTTATTATTATTTTTTTTTGAACTATTATTCTTATTATATGTTTTAGAAAAATTATTTTCTTTATCAATATCCATTTTTTCATAATTATCAACTACATCTTTATATTTTTCAACTAAATATCTTGCATAATTTGAAGGTTTATTTGTTATTTCTTCAAATGCTTTTATCCCCATTTTTTCATTATTTGGTAATATGATTTCATATTTTCCTTTTATATTACTTTTACTTCTATATTCACCTTTATTATTATTATTTGTTGAAAATTTTAAATTTTCAATACTATTATTTAAAGTCTTATTATAATTATTAGTCTTTTTCTCAACAGAATTTAATAAAATATTTGAAGTACTATTATTTTTTGTTGTCTTAATTTCCTCTTTAATTTCATTTTCATTCTTTTTTTTAATTTTTTTATTTATTATATTTTTTTCTGATGATTGAATTTTTTTATTATCCAATAACGAATTTATATTTTTCACTTTTTTTGGTCTAACTGTATTAATTTCTTTTTGATGATTATTATTATTAATTTTATTTATTTTATTTGAACAATTATTTATATTATTAAGAATTTTTTTTTTATTAATTTGAATTGAAGGTGTTGAAATTTTTCTTTTTGAAGATATTATTGAGAAATTTATTACATTATTATACATTAATAATAAGTCATTTTCTTTGACATAAAAAAAAAGTTTTGATAATTCTTTTGACAAATTTAATATGTTATCTTGAATTATATTATTTTGCTTTTGATTTTCATCTGATAATAAAAAAGATGAAAAAGAATTTATTTGTAAATTTAATATATTTATAAATAATTCTAAAAAATTTTGTTTTTTTTCTGATAAATTAGGTTTTAAAATTTCTTTTAATGTTAAATAAGAATTTAAAAAATCATTAATGCTGTTATTTTTTTTATTTTCATTATCATTATTCATTTATAATAATTTAATTTTTTTCAATTAATTTAAAAAAAGGAAATTATTTTATATGATTTAAAATAAATATTTTAATTAATGAAATTAAAATATTTTTATACCTTTCTATAGATATAAATTTATTAAATATAAGTACAATTATAATATATTATATTTTCTGGAATAATTATCTTTCAGATATTAAATTTTTTATTTCAATTTTATATTGCAAATTGGTTTAAGTTTATAAATATGAAAAACTGTAACATTTTTATTTTCTTTTTTACTTTTTTAATTATGATTACATTTATTTTTATATGAAATTTTAATCCTAATATATAATTTAATTAATAAAAAACTTATTTAAAACTCAAAAATAAAATTAAAAAAAAATTGATTTTTTATTTTAGAAAACTAAAAAAAATTTAATGTAATTTATATCTAAGATAATAAGCTCCTTTAGGTTCAATATCAGTATAATAATTTTCTATAACTTTAACAGTTTCAAATCCATTTTTTTCATAAAATTTTTTTGCAATTTCATTACTAACTTGAACATGTAAATTAATATAAGAAATTTCTTTCATATCCTTATGTAATCTAATAAGTTCATTAAGTAATTTACTTCCAATTTTATTTCTTTGATAATGTTCTAAAACATTAATAGTCATAATATAAACATTTCTTTGATTTCCACAATGATCATATTTCCAAGTTATTGCACCAACTATAATATCATTATAATATGCAAATCTTCCAAATCTTAAATGATTTACTATTCTATAATAAAATCCTGTTTGATATCTTACTGGAAGAGATAAGTTATTTAATTGTTTTAATTGATTATAATTATTTTTTGTTATATCACCAAAAACTATTTTTAAGTCTTTTGATGGCTTTTTTTCTTCTATATTCATTTAAATAAATAATTATTTAATAAAAAAATTAAAAAAAATATTAAAATTTTATTTTACAAGTTACAATAAAAATACCGAGTGAATTTTAAAATAAAATATATAAAATTTATACTAAAGTTATTTATAAAATTTTTATTCAAATATTTTGAATTTAATTGATAATAAATTCAACATTAAAAAAAAAAGTTATTTTTTATTTTTTTTTTCCTTTTTTCATATTAAATTCTTTCAAAGTTTTTTCAATTGATTTATCAAATAAACTACTTCTTCTTTCTTTATTTTTACTAACTTTATTTAAACTATTACCAAAATTATTTGATTTTCTTAAAGTTTTAGATTGTTTAATTGGTATTATTGGTTCATCTGATTCATTAAAAGATGATTCATTATGTGAATCATTTACTTTTCTAAATGAATTTTTTTTATTTATATTTGAAGCTGTTATTAAAGGAAGATGCATTTCATGACTTATTTCATTATTTGAATTAATTAAATAAATATCATTTTTTAATTTTATATTTGTAATTTTCAAAGGAGTAATTTTTTTTTTTGGAAAATTCTCATTAAAATTTGATTTTGACTTTCTTACATTTTTATTAATTAAATTACTATTATAAGTTAAAGGATTTGAAAAATCAATTTGATGTAAAATTGTAAAATTTAAAAATTTCTTTTGTGATTCTTCATCTAAAGGTTCATCATTATAATTAATATCTTCAATTTTTTTATTTTCAATATTATCATTTTTAAAAGGTGATCTTATTGTTTTATGATATAAATGTTTCCAATTTAAACCAGAAAAAAAAGGATGATTCTTAATTTCTTCAACATTATTATTACTACCAATTCTATCTTTTGGATTAATAACAAGCATTTTATTAATAAAATCACATAAATTTTCACTATAATTACAATTATTTAAATCTTTTGTAGTTAATTTAATTTCTTCAGTACTAAATTCTTCAATTAAATTACTAACAGTAGTACTTTTAAAAGGTTTTTGTTTTTTTACAATTTCATATAAAATAATTCCTAAATTAAAAAAATCAGCCGAATAAAAAAATTTATATCTATTCATAATACATTCTGGAGCAAAATATCCTGGAGTTCCTGCAGGAGGAATATCATCTTTATTTGAATAATAAACAGCAATTCCAAAATCACTTATTCTAATATAACCTTTATTATCAAATACTAAATTTGCTGGTTTAATATCTCTATGAATAATACCATTTGAATGAATGTATTCTAAACCTAAAATTACATTTCCTGCTATAAATCTTATTTCTTCTTCTGTAAAATTTCTTTTTAATGTTTTTATTTTAAATCTTAAATCTTTTCCTGGTAAATAATCAAGTACAATATATAAATTTTCTTTATCTTGGAATGTACAATATAAATTTGAAATATATGGTGAATATAATGATGAAAGGATATCTCTTTCTTTAAATGTTAATTCTAATAAATTTTCATCTAAAATTATTCGTTTTGATAATTCTTTTAATGCTAAAATTTGCTTTGTTTTTTTATATTGAACTTTCCATACTTTTCCAAAACCACCTAAACCAATTAATTCTTGGAATTCAAATAGATTTTTATTCGGATGTGTTACACCCTTTAATGCTGTTTTTAATTCCATTTGTCCCATTTTTATTTTTTTTTAATATTTGAAGTTATTTGAGAATTTATAATATTTTTACTTTAAAGAAATATATATTTTATTATAATAAATTTTATTTATTTTTGATATATAAATATATTATATTTATTGTGATTATATTTTTTTTTTTAAATATTTTTGTTAAATAAAATAAGAAGAATTGATAAAATTTTTTTTATTTAAGTTCTTTTTTTTATATATTCAAAATACATTTTAATATTTTTTCAAATTTATTAAAAAATATTTTGTGCGTTTATTTTATATTAAAAATAAATTAATTTTTAATTAAATTTTTTCAACAAAATATTATAGAAAATAAATTTTAGAATAAAAATAATTTTTTTTTGAGTGAAATGATTAATTAATATTTTCCCAATTTATTTAATATTAATTACTTTTTTTTATTTAATGAATATTTATTTATTTATTAATTATTTAAATCATTTAATTCAACATTTTGATTTTCTTTTAAAATATTTATTTCTTCATGTAATTCATTTATTTTAATTTTTAAAATTTGAATTTTTGATTTATATTCTTTTATTTTATTTTTATTTTCATTTTGATTTTTATCATATAATTGTTGAACTTGATTAATATCATCATCAAATTTTTTATAAGTTTCAATTAAAACTTTATTTTCTTGAGAAAATTTTTCATTTTGTTCCATTAAAATATTTATAGTATTATTACTTTCTCTATTATTATTTTCCAGATGATTAATATATTTATCTAATTCATTTATTTTATTGGTTGATTGAATTACATTTTCTTCAAATTCAATTTTTAATTTTTCTATTGTCTTATCTTTATTATCTAATAACATTGTTAATTCATCATTTTGATTTGATAAATTTGATATTTCTTTTTTCAAATTAAAATTTTCATTTTGAATTTCTATTAATTTTAATTCATATTCTTTCATTTTATTTAAAATTTGTTCGTTATTTTTATTATTTATTTTTTCATTCTTTTCATTTAATAATTTCTCATTTGATGATTGAAATAATTCACTTAAATTCTCTTGAAGAGATGATATTATTTTTTTTAAATTATTATTTTCATTTTCATGAAGTTCATTAATTATAGAAATTTCATTTTCTTTTTCATTTATTAAATTATTCAATTTACTTTCAAAATCTTTTTTTTCATATTTTAACTTTGAATTTTCAACAGTCAGTTCATCTAATTTATTTTGTAATTTAAGTATTTCAATATTAATAGTATTATCTTTTTCTTTTTCACTTTTATTTGTCAATAATTCAAATTTATCCATTAACTTTTTCTTTGTATTTATTGACTCAATTTTTTGATTTAATTCAATGTTTTGAACATTCAAATTATTATTATCACGTTTTAATTTATCATTTGTTAATTTTAATATCGAAATTTTTGATTGAATTTGCTTAAGTTCAGAATTTAAATCTAAATTTTCTTTTTCTTTATCCATTAATTCATTTTCTTTTTTAATTAGTAATAATTGTAATTTTTGATATTCATCTGTTATTGTATCTAATTCATTTGATTTTTGGTCTAAAAGAAATATTAAATTATCTTTTTCATTCTTTAAAGTTGAAATATAATCTTCTCTGGTATCTATTACAATTTGATTATTACTTATATTTGGAAAATCCTTATTTTTACTTGATTCTGCTCCCATTTTATCTGTTAATAATTCTTCAATTCCTCTCTCTAAGTTTTCAATATTTTCTTCATTATAGTCATTTTCAAAGTTTTCATTATTTTTATGATGATAATTTATTTCATTATAATTTTCATTATTATCATATTGATAATTTTCATTATTATTTTCAATATTATTTTCAATTTTTTCTTCCTCATTATTTTCTATATATTGTTCGTTATTTATTTGATTATTATTATCATTATTATTGTCTAAATTTTCGTCATTATTTCGATTATTTTCATTATTATTATTTTCTAAATTTTCTTCATTCTTTATTTCTTTGTCATTATATTTTATATTTTCTTCATTATTTATTTGAATATTATTATCATTATTATTTTTTAAGTTTTCTTCATTATTTATTTGATTCTCTTCGTCATTATTTTTTATATTTTCTTCATTATTTATTTGATTCTCTTCGTCATTATTTTTTATATTTTCTTCATTATTTATTATATTTTCTTCATTATTATTTTCTAAATTTTCTTCATTATTTATTATATTTTCTTCATCATTATTTTCTAAATTTTCTTCATTATTTATTATATTTTCTTCTTTGTTATTTTCTAAATTTTCTTCATTATTTATTTTATTTTCTTCTTCGTTATTTTCTGAATTTTCTTCATTATTTATTTTATTTTCTTCATCATTATTTTCTAAATTTTCTTCATTATTTATTGGTTTGTTATCATCAAAATTATTATATAAATTTTCTTCATTTTTTCTTTTATTATTATCGTCATTATTTTCTGTATTTTCAATATCTTCTTTAATATTTTTTTCATTTTTATTATCTAAATTTTCTTCCAATTTATTTTCAAAAATATCATTTTGTTTTATATCTTTCATCTTTTCAATGATTTTAATAATTAAATAAATAACAAATAAAATATTATATATACTTTTTATAAATGATATAAAATAATATTGAATAATAATATATTATTTTACTATTTTTTTGAAATTATTGCTCTAATATTCCAGTTAAAAAAATAAAATTTCGAAATAATATTTAATTATATTTAAAACAATAAAATTTAAATTTTTTTATATTTAATTTACCTCAATTCATTTATCATCATTATCTGAACCAATTTTTGAATTCGTTTCAATATTGCCATTCATTAATTTTTTGACTTGGTTAGTTGTATTCATTCTATCATTTTCTTTTGAGGATAATTCATCTCTACTTTTATTTCTATTTGTATTAATTATATTTTTTGAATTAATTAAAGAATTATTATCTTTATTAATATTA
>JAEEGL017082444.1_pt1 | contig 17367 bp, 16 predicted proteins | sample 9134231 | NCBI WGS metagenome assembly JAEEGL01 (sample SAMN16246548, study PRJNA631951) | gut metagenome | biome: gut microbiome; feature: rumen; material: fiber-attached | host: Bos | place: Iran: Karaj | collected 2018-10
GCAAGTATCCCATCATCACCGGTCAGGACTGCGATATAGAGAATACCAAGAACATGATCGCAGGCAAGCAGAGCATGTCAGTATTCAAGGATACCCGTACTCTTGCATCACAGGTTGTTAAGATGACAGGCCAGATCTTAAAGGGAGAAACTGTAGATGTTAACGATACTTCTACATACAACAACGGTGTTATCACTGTTCCTTCATTCCTTTGCGAGCCTGTATTTGCAGATGCTAACAACTACAAGGCTATCCTGATCGATTCCGGTTACTACACCGAAGATCAGTTAAAATAAGAAAAAGAGATAGCAGTAAATCATTATACGGCAGGCGGGGAAAACCCCGCCTGTTGTATAGCAGGGAAGATATAGGCACTCAGTACAGATTGGAGGGGCATTTTGGGCAAGATATTACTTGAAATGAAGGATATTACCAAGACTTTCCCGGGCGTTAAGGCTCTCGATAACGTGAACCTGAAGGTTGAAGAAGGAGAGATACATGCGCTGGTAGGAGAGAACGGGGCAGGTAAGTCCACGCTGATGAATGTGCTCAGCGGTATATATCCCTTCGGAAGTTACGAAGGAGATATAATATATAATGGTGAGGTATGCCAGTTCCAGAAGATAACGGATTCGGAGAAGAAAGGTATCGTTATCATTCACCAGGAATTGGCGCTGGTTCCTCAGATGACTATAGGTGAGAATATGTTCCTGGGCAACGAGCGCGGGAGCAAGAATGCGATCAACTGGGATGAAACGTACGGCGAGGCTGATAAGTATCTTAAGATGGTGGGGCTTTCGGAATCATCGCGTGTACTTATAAAGGATATAGGAACAGGTAAACAGCAGCTGGTGGAGATAGCAAAAGCACTGGCGAAAAATGCTAAATTGCTGATACTGGATGAGCCCACATCATCACTTAATGAAACCGATTCAAGAGCACTCCTCGATCTGATGCTCGAATTTAAGAAAAAGGGCATGACAATGATCATCATAACGCACAAGCTTAATGAGGTTGTGTATGTTGCGGATAAGATCACTGTAGTGCGCGACGGTTCGACCGTTGAAACGATGGACTGCCATACCATGGAGATAAATGAGGACAGGATCATCAAGGGCATGGTAGGCCGCGAGATAACGGATCGCTTTCCCAAGCGCAATGATATTGTCAGGGAGATCGGCAGCGTGAACATGGAAGTAAAGAACTGGACGGTATATCATCCGGTCTATGCGGAACGTAAGGTTGTCGACAATGTAAACATGAATGTCAAGAAAGGTGAAGTGGTAGGTATCTACGGACTTATGGGTGCCGGACGTACAGAACTTGCAATGAGTATCTTCGGACGTTCCTACGGTTCGGATATCACAGGTACCCTTATGATAAACGGTAAGGAAGTGGTGCTTAAGAATCCGCGCGAAGCCATCAATGCAAAGCTTGCATATGTTACAGAGGATCGTAAGGGTAACGGACTGGTTCTTTCGAATCCCATACGTGTGAATACCTCACTTGCCAACATGAAGGGCGTAAGCAATAACGGTATCATCGATATGGATAAGGAATACCAGGTGGCTGTTGAGTACAAGGATAAACTCAGGACTAAGACACCATCCGTTGAACAGAACGTCGGCAATCTTTCCGGAGGTAACCAGCAGAAGGTCCTTCTGGCAAAGTGGATGTTTACGGATCCGGATATACTGATCCTTGATGAGCCTACCAGAGGTATAGACGTAGGTGCCAAGTATGAGATCTACTGTATCATTAACGATCTGGTAAAGGCAGGAAAATCGGTAGTCATGATATCATCCGAGCTTCCCGAGGTTATAGGAATGAGCGACCGTATCTATATAATGAATGAGGGCCGCTTTGTGGGAGAGATGAAAGCAAGCGAAGCCACACAGGAGAATATCATGGCCTGCATCTTACAGGCGGGGAGGGGCGAATAGTATGAATCTTAAATTACTTGATGTATTAAAAAAATATACGATGGTATTTGCCCTGATCGCAGTGATCATATTCTTTTACGCAAGTACCGGAGGGAAGATCCTTCTTCCCCAGAACATCAACAACCTTATCTCCCAGAATGCATATGTGTTCGTTCTGGCGGCAGGTATGCTGCTGTGTATACTTACCGGCGGTAACATAGACCTTGCAGTCGGCTCGGTGGTATGTTTTGTGGGCGGTATCGGTGCCGTGATGATGGATAAGAGCATCAATGTATGGGTAGCGGTAGCAGTAATGCTCATCGGCGGTATACTGGTAGGTGTATGGCAGGGCTTCTGGATCGCATACGTAAAGGTACCTCCGTTCATAGCGACTCTGGCCGGTATGTATGCCTTCCGCGGACTGGCAAATGTGGTCATGAAAGGTTTTGCGGTAGGTGTGCGTAACGAGACTTTCCTTAATGTATTCGGCGGAGGCGCAGACTGCTATATCCCCGATGTTTTAGGCGGTGACGGCTTTAACATTACATGTATGGCAGCAGGCGTGGCAGTAGCTCTGGTATACACGGCATTTGTTGTAAAGAAGAGACTGAGCGCCAAGGCAAAAGGCTATGAGCTGGAGCCTCTGTATCAGGTGATACCCAGGATGGTGGTCATCTGTGCGGCAGTTTTGTGGGTGTTCTTTAAACTGGCTAATTACAAGGGTATTCCCGCAGGTCTCATCTGGATAGCGGTAGTGCTGATAGCATACGGATATATCACAACAAAGACTACGATAGGTCGTTATCTTTATGCGGTAGGCGGTAACGAAAAGGCTACCAGACTTTCGGGTATCGATTCACGTAAGGTATACTTCTTCGCTTATATCAACATGGGACTTATGGCCGGTCTGGCAGGTATACTTACGATAGCTCGTGCATCAGGTGCACAGCCCACCTTCGGTAACGGCTATGAGATGGATGCCATCGCAGCCTGCTTTATCGGCGGTGCATCCGCAAACGGCGGTGAAGGTGGGATATTCGGTGTCATCATCGGTGCGGTGCTCATGGGTGTCATAAACCAGGGCATGAGTATCATGGGTATGTCGGCTAATTATCAGAGCGTTGTCAAAGGTATCGTAGTTCTTGTAGCGATCCTCTTCGATGTGCTCTCAAATAAGAAGAAAAAGTAAGGAGAGTGAATCATGGCAAAATTTCTTGAAACATTAAAAAAGCATGCAATGCTGATCGTTCTTGTCCTGGTATATATCTTCTTTACGGTAAGGACAAATGGCTTGATGTTCTCTCCGCTGAACTTTAACGCCCTGATCACGCAGAATGCATATGTATTCATACTGGCGACAGGTATGCTGATGTGTATGCTCACCGGCGGTAATATAGATCTTTCCTGCGGATCCTTTGTATGTTTCCTGGGAGCTGTCGGCGGTATCGTAGCGGTAACTAAGGAAATGGGCACAGGCGCATCGATCTTTCTTATGCTGATAATAGGAATAGTATACGGATGTGTACTGGGATTTCTGGTGGCTTACGTAAACATTCCGCCCTGGATCGCCACACTGGCCGGTTATCTGGCATTCAGAGGCTGGGGTACGGCACTGCTTTCGGAAAACAGTGACACCGGAAGTATAGGACCCTTCCCCAAGAGCTTTCTTCAGATCTTTTCGGGCAAGCTTTTTGAAACCAAGATCAACGAGCTTAATATGGTCTGTCTGACCGTAGGTATCATAGCAAGCGTGATCGTGATAGCGGTTAATTTTATCGGCAGGGCAAATAAGTTAAAGAAGGGTTATGAAGCAGAATCTCTCATATCGGTGATAGTAAGATCCGTGCTGTCCGCAGGAGTTATCATACTCTTCGCTTATAAGCTTGCGATGGCAGGCGGTATCCCTACAGTACTGGTATGGGTGGTAGCTATAGTCCTTATCTACAGCTTCATCACATCAAAGACCACTCTGGGCAGATACTTCTATACCATAGGCGGTAACAAGGAAGCGACAAGGCTTTCGGGTGTGGATACCAAGAAGATCATGTTCTTTGCTTACCTTAACATGGCTGTGCTGACGGTTATCACATCCTACATCGTAGTGGCACGTTTCCAGGCGGCTAACTCTACTGCAGGTACCTATTACGAGATGGATGCCATAGCAGCCTGCGTTGTAGGCGGTGTATCGGCATACGGCGGTTCCGGATCCGTATTCGGTATGGTGGTCGGTGCTACCCTGATCGGTGTCATCAACCTGGGCATGCAGCTTACCGGTGTGGATGCCGACTGGCAGAAGATAGTAAAGGGTGCAGTGCTCCTTGGTGCGGTGGTATTCGATATCATGGCAGCTAAAAAGAGCTCAAGCAAATAAGCAGAGCAAAAAGACAGTCAACGTCCTGTCAAGAAAAAATACTTGACAGGACGTTTTTATTTTGGCATAATACCATTTGTTATGGAAAAAATAGTCGAGCAGGGCATATTATATGATTTTTACGGACCGCTGTTAACACAGCACCAGCAGGAGGTATACGAAGCCTGCGTGTTCGAGGATCTCAGCCTTGCGGAGGCAGCGGAGCGCTTTGAGGTGAGCAGGCAGAATATACATGACCTGATAAAGCGCTGCGATAAAAGCCTTAAGGAATACGAAACGCGTCTGGGACTGATAGAACGCTTCCGTGAGAACAGGGACAGCTTGGAGAGTATGAGAAAGCTTATCTCCGGGGGCAGGGAGAGCGACGGCAGACGATGCCTTAGCAGGGCGGAAACAGACGGCCTGCTGCAGGCGATAGATCATTTATTGGATGAGATATAGATATGGCATTTGAGAGCTTAAGTGATAAATTACAGAACATCTTCAAGGGACTTAAAGGCAAAGGCAAGCTGACCGAAGCAGATGTACGCGGGGCCATGAAGGAAGTCAAGATGGCACTGCTCGAAGCAGACGTTAACTTCCGTGTGGTAAAGCAGTTTGTCAAGTCCGTAGAAGAGCGTGCCGTAGGTGAGGACGTGATGAACGGTCTTAACCCCGGCCAGATGGTCATCAAGATCGTAAATGAAGAGATGACATCTCTTATGGGAAGCGAGACCACTGAGCTTAAACTGCAGCCCGGTAAGGCTACAACGGTCATCATGATGTGCGGTCTTCAGGGCGCAGGTAAGACGACTACTACGGCAAAGATCGCAGGCAAGCTTAAGTTAAAAGGCAAGAAACCCCTGCTGGTTGCCTGCGACGTGTACAGACCGGCTGCTATAGAGCAGCTCGAGATAAACGGCAGGAAGCAGGAAGTGGATGTCTTCTCAATGGGGACCGATCATAAGCCTGTTGATATTGCTAAAGAAGCTATGGCCTATGCCGAAAAGAACGGCCATAACGTGGTCATCATAGATACAGCCGGCCGTCTGCATATTGATGAGGACATGATGCAGGAGCTCATCAACATCAAGGAGCAGATCGAAGTACATCAGACCCTTCTGGTAGTTGATGCCATGACCGGTCAGGATGCCGTGAACGTTGCTAAAGAATTCGATGACAAGATCGGAGTGACGGGCATCATCCTTTCAAAGATGGATGGTGATACCAGAGGCGGTGCCGCACTTTACGTTAAGGCTGTAACCGGTAAGCCTATATTATACGTAGGTATGGGAGAGAAGCTCTCCGACCTTGAGCAGTTTTATCCCGACAGAATGGCGGGACGTATCCTGGGAATGGGCGATGTGCTCTCACTTATCGAAAAGGTTGAGCAGAGCATAGATATCGATCCCGAAACCGAGAAGGATATGGCCGGACGCCTTAAGAAAGGCAAGTTCGATTTTAACGATTTCCTTGAATCCATGAAGCAGATGCAGAAGATGGGAGGCATAGGAAGCATACTTTCGATGCTGCCCGGTGTGGGTTCGAAGATGGGCGATATCAGTTCAATGATAGACGATAAACAGCTTAAGCAGACAGAGGCCATAGTGCTGTCCATGACACCGCAGGAGAGGGCCAATCCGAAGCTCTTAAATCCCCAGCGCAAGTACAGGATAGCAAAGGGAGCCGGTGTTGATATCGCTATAGTGAACCGCTTCATCAAGCAGTTTGAGCAATCGCAGAAGATGATGAAGCAGATGCCCGGTATGATGGGGGGCATGGGTAAGAAAGGACGTGGAGGCTTTCGCTTTCCGTTTTAAATAATTATCATTATATCCAAAAAAGGGAGGACATTAAAAATGGCAGTAAAGATGAGATTAACAAGAATGGGAAAGAAGAAAAAGCCCCAGTATCGTATTGTTGTGGCTGATTCCCGTAACGCACGTGACGGTAAGGTGATCGACGAGGTAGGAACCTACGATCCCAATACTACCCCCTCTACTTTCAAGTTTGATGAGGAGAAGGCTAAGAAGTGGCTTGCTAACGGTGCTCAGCCTACCGAGACCGTAGGAAAGCTCCTTAAGCTGGCTAATATCGAAAAATAATCTGAGCCGGGGGTATCTGAATGAAAGAATTAGTTGAGGTGATGGCCAGGGCTCTGGTTGATAAACCGGAGGCAGTGCAGGTCACCGAGGAGGTTGACGGTAAGCATATTACCGTCAAGCTTAAGGTTGACCCTTCAGACATGGGAAAGGTCATCGGAAAGCAGGGCAGGATAGCCAAGGCGATCCGCGCCGTTGTTAAAGCAGCTTCCACCAGGGATGATACCTACGTGGATGTGGACATAATCGAGTAAGATCACCAGGATGCCCGGAAGTCTTTTTCCGGGCATTTTATATGCACAGGGCCGCCATAAGGAAGATGTCAGCTAAAGCTGACCGGCGGCCCGCGCGCGAGTAGGGTGCGACTTCGTCTTCCCTACTCGATTGCACAGGTTAAACAATGTCATTCTGAGCGAAGCGAAGAATCTTAAAGAGGGATAATATATGTCAGAAGAATACTTCAGGATAGGTGTCATAACCGAACCGCATGGTATACACGGTGAGGTAAAGGTTTATCCTACAACGGATGATGCGGCGCATCTGAAAAAAGTTAAAGAGTATTACATGAATACTTCGGAGGGGATGGAGCTTTTTCATCTTCAGGGCATGAAGCTGCAAAATGACCGTATCATCTTTAAGTTTAAAGAGATAACTGACAGGGATATGGCAGAGAAGCTGCGAAAGAAGGAACTTTTTGTCGACCGCGCGCATGCCGTGCCGCTTAATGAGGATGAATATTATATCTCCGATCTGGAAGGACTGGATGTATATGAGAATGATGAAAAGATAGGTACACTGGCAGAAGTCTTAAGGACCGGAGCCAATGACGTATATCGTATAGAGAGAACGGACGGGAGCGAAGTGCTGCTTCCGGCGATAAAGCAATGCATACTTAATGTGGATATAAAGGAAGGCCGGATAGATGTTTCGGTAATGGAAGGTTTATGAGATATTATGTGATGACGCTCTTTCCCGAGCTGATAGACAAGGGAATGCATACGGGTGTATTATACCGTGCCATGGAAGAGGGGATTCTTTCTCTTGATTGTTTCCATATCAGAGAATATACTGAAAGCAGGCATAAAAGGGTAGATGATTATACCTATGGCGGCGGCGCGGGTATGCTGATCCAGTGCCAGCCGGTTTATGACTGCTACAGGGCGGTCATTGACACTATAGCAAAGAGGGCTGCACAGGAAGGAAAGAGCACAGGAAAAAAGCGTGTCATCTATCTGACTCCGCAGGGCAGGGTGTTTGACCAGGCACTGGCAGAGGAACTCGCAAAAGAGGATGATCTGATATTCCTCTGCGGTCATTATGAAGGGATAGATGAGCGTGTGCTCGAGGAGATAGTGACCGATAACGTATCCATCGGGGATTATGTCCTGACGGGAGGGGAATTGCCCGCACTGGTGATGATGGACAGTATCTCACGTCTGATACCCGGTGTGCTCAATAATGATGAATCCGCTACCACGGAGAGCTTTAATGAAGGGCTGTTAGAGTATCCACAGTATACAAGGCCTGAAGAGTGGATGGGGAAAAAGGTGCCGGAGATACTTTTATCCGGGGATCATGCAAAAGTTGACCGCTGGCGCCTGCTGCAGTCGCTGGAGCGCACTAAAGACAGGCGTCCCGATCTGTATGAGGAATACGAACGGACGCATGCCGAAGAACTTGCGGTTTTAAGAAAGAAGCTTGAAAAAGAAAGAAAGAAACTTGAGAGGCAGCAGAAGAACGGTTAAAAAATACGTTTCAAAAATGCTGCACTCATCTAAGCGAAGCAAAAATCTTTTATACGCGGGGATAAGATCTTGAGAATAGAAGCCAGAGCCTTATGCAAGAGTTTCACACGCCTTGTAAATGACAAGGATAAAAAAAGCCGTAAAGAAGAGTTTTTTGCGGTGGATCATGTGGACATAGATGCCCATGAAGGTGAAATACTGGGAGTACTGGGACCCAACGGGGCCGGAAAGACCACGCTGCTGCGTATGCTGGGAAATCTGCTGGAGCCCGGTGAGGGCTTCGTGCATATAATAGACGATAAGGGAGAACGTATCACCGATCCTATACGTATAAAGAGCTGTATAGGCTATCTGTCCGGTAATACCAGACTTTACGGAAGGCTTTCGGCCAGAGAGATGATGCGCACTATCAGTGAGATATACGGTATGGATGAGGAAAGTGCTGCTGCGCGTATAGATCAGATAGTTGAAGTTTTAAAGATGCAGGATTTCGTGGATAACCGTATCGAGAGGCTTTCCACAGGACAGACGCAGAGAGCCAATATCGCCAGGTGTCTGGTCCATTCTCCCGGTATATATATCTTTGATGAGCCTACGCTGGGGCTGGATATCTTAAGCAGCGAATCAATAGTCAATTTTATGAAGAGCGAGAAGGATGCAGGCAGGACTGTTCTGTATTCTACCCATTACATGGAAGAGGCACAGTATCTGTGCGACCGTGTTATCATGATGTATAAAGGACGTATCATAGCCAATGCATCACCGGATGAGCTTATGGAGCAGACTAAGACCGACAATCTGCGTGAGACCTTCAGGGCTATAATCGACAGTGGGGCAAAGAGCGCGGAAAGTGAGGGTGAGGATGCGTAAGAAAGTCATCTTTTCGCTGTATAAAAAAGAAATGCTGGATATCTTAAGGGATAAGAAGACCATCCTTATGATGATCGTTATCCCTCTGATCCTGTATCCGCTGATATTTGCAGGCTCGATGTTTTTGGCCTCATCCATGCTCAAGGCTTCAACCAGCAAATCCTATATGATAGGATTTGAAAATCTTGCGGATGAGCAGGCAATGGTGGATGCGTTTAACCGTTTTAAAGATGAACACGATTACAGCTTTATCTATTACAGGCCGGAATCGGGAAAAGACGATGAGGAGGAACAGTTAAAACAGGGCAATATAGATGCGTATCTTATCGAAAGCGTATCGGATAACAAGCCCTATTACGAGATCGCTTATCTGGCATCGGAGACCGATTCGCAGACAGCATCGGGGATGATAAAGGATATACTGCAGGATATACAGAAAGATGCCACTAAGGAAAAAATAAGGGAGCTGGGGCTTGAACCGGAAACGGTATTAAAACCTATCGATTATACATACAGGGATCTGTCATCAAAGGAAGAAAATGCAGGTTATGTGGTTGGGATGATAGTGCCTTTTCTGCTTATAACCAGCATTCTTATGGGAGCCTTGTATCCGGCTATAGATGCAACTGCGGGAGAGAAGGAGCGCGGTACGCTCGAAACACTGCTCACGCTGCCGGTTAAAAATCTTGAGCTTATAGTGGCAAAGTTCATGGCTACATCCACCGTGGCTGTGGGAGCTGCTTTCTTAAACCTTATATCCATGGCGCTCATGGGATTTTACATGGTGAGTGCAGGTAATATGGGGTCTTCTTCCGGCATTGATCTGGCTTCGTTTATACCGGCGCTGATAGTGACACTGCTTTGCGTGTTGACATTTGCTATGTTTGCATCCGCAGTTTGCCTTTCGGCATGCATATTTGCCCGCAGTTTTAAGGAGGCACAGAATTTCACTACGCCTGTAATGCTGGTATTTATGGTGGGCGGAATGGCAGGTATGCTTCCTCAGCTTTCGCTTGATCCTGTTACGGCTATGATACCCGTTGTTAATATAGCAATGCTTATCACCGAGATATTTAAATTCCATTTTGAACTGTCGCAGATAGCCGTGGTACTTTTGTCAAACCTGGCATACACAGCGGTTGCAGTTGTCATCATGGGCAGGCTCTTCTCGTCGGAGAATATCCTCTTTGGGGATGCAACGGTCAGCTTAAGGCTTTTGGAAAACAGGAGTCACATGAAGGAGAAGCAGATACCGGGAATGGGCGATCTGGTACTGGTATTTGCGGTGCTTATAATAATCGTACTCTTCGGTGGCGGACTGCTGGTTTTACGTTTCGGACTATGGGGCCTGGTTGCGGAGCAGCTTCTGATATTTGCGGTTACGGCAGCCTATGCCTGGTATATCAAGACAGATATGAAGGTGGTATTTCATCTGCATAGACCACGTATCACGGCGATGATCGCCGGAATACTCGCGTGGGCGGGGATGTATCTTTTGGTGCAGCTTCTGGCTAATCTGGTGGTCGGATTATTCCCGGATCTTTCACAGGAAAATGCACAGGTTCTGACTTCCCTGTGGGAGGATTCACCCATGTGGCTTATGGTATTATCAAGTGCGCTGATGCCGGCGGTATGCGAGGAGTTTGCATTCAGGGGCTTTATGCTGGGCAGCTTTGAGTTTAAGTTTAAACCCGCGGTGGCGGTTATCCTGACCGGCCTTTTCTTTGCAGCTTTTCATATGAGCCTTTTGCAGTTTATAACCATTGCCCCGCTTGGCATACTTTTATCCTATATTGTGTGGAAGGAGAGGAGCATATTTATTACGATGCTGCTCCATTTCCTTAATAACCTTACTTCGCTGCTGCTTGAACAGTATCAGGAAGAGCTCACAAAGAAGCTGCCTTTTCTGGAAGGTGAGCTTGATGTTACCGGAGTACTGATATTCTTATTTGCGGGTGTGGTACTGCTGGGTGCGGGATTATTACTGATGCATGCAAAAAAGAAAGAAAGCGGGGCGGCTTAAGCGCCCCGGAATATATTTACTATCATCGTGCGCAGAGCGTCACAGGTGACCTTTGATGCTTCAGCGGACATCCTTCCGCGAAGCAGTGGGATAAGGTTCATCTGAACATCACGTATGCGTTCGGACAGTGATAAAAGGTTTGATCTTGAGTACTTGATCTGTTCGGAGAAGCTGATGCCGACGCTTCTCGTAACACTTAATTCCTGTAAACGTTTCTCCATTGTATCGTATATGACGCGCGCATCGGGATTACCATCCGCTATTCCTGCTTTAAGGTATTCCTGCGCCTTTGTTATATCATCTTCAAGAGCGGATATATAACTGTCGTTTGTCATACGCATCGCATCTAAAAGCTCGGCTTCTTTTAACAGTTCGATACGGCTGCGGGAAAGTTTACCGCTTAGTGTATCCAGACGCTCTTCCTTTTCGGCCAGCCCGGGACTGCCGGCATCCTCGGCTATTGACAGCAGTTCATCAAATATCCGGTGTATTGATGATTGATCGGAATTGTTGATCCGTTCGGAGAGCAGTGCGTTAAGGGATGCCAGTCTGTTCTGCTTATCCAGTCCGTGCCTTAATACCGATACGGGTGATGTATACTCATCTCTGTTCATTGATGTTTCCCTCTTTGTAGTCACCATACTGCGGAATTTGTATATTGTCGGATAATCCCAGCTTTTTAAAGAATGTATCCGCATCTTCAAAAATATCGTTACCCTTTATACCCATTTCACCCGGAGAACGTATCAGTATCTTGTTTTCACCGATACCCATAAGGCTTTTGAGCATATCGGGCGGAAGCCCCACGCCATAGCCTATTCCCCATTTTTCTTTAAAGGGTATGGATTCCTTGACCCGAAGAAGCAGCCGCCGTACGAATTCCCTGCCGCACAGAGGGTAGTAGCATTTGCCTACGTTAAGGTCTTCACCGGGTTTTTTAAGCCGTACATCGGCGATGAATATCTCATTTTTATGCATGCTGGCTTCGAAGGCACACAGATTTACCGCAATATTGTTCTGCTCGAACAGATTTATCATATTAAGGACGAGTATCCCTCTGTTCCTGATCTGTTCTTCAGAAGTATCACCGCTGTATACAAGATTGATATATACATCCGTAAAGTTTTTCTCTTCGACACTTTCAAGGCGCCACATGGTTTTGGGTGTGCCGGCCACAAAGTTCGGGACATGAGGACGCGAACCTACAACGGAAGGCCTGCTGCGCCGCACTTTGGTGGCTCTGGGGTTTACATTCTCCAGATCTTTTTTCAGTTTCAGAAACAGCTTAAACCCCTTTTCGTAGCCGCCGTGGCAGTAAGCTATCGCTTCGGGCAGCGGAGCTCCCGCAAAATCTTCAGGCATTACGATGCTCTTCTGGGTGGGGAAGATCTCCTTATTTACCGCCGGAGAGGACGCTAAAAACAGTTCCAGCTGAGTAAGTGAATTAAATGCTATGCGGTAGGTACTGTATATTTTGCTGTCGTATTCAAATTTAACGGGTTTCAGTTTCATTAGCTTCGTTTACCGCATTTACGGATGCGGTCCGTTTCGGATGCAAATAAGTTCCAGATGCCGTATGCAGCCGAGTCTTTTTTCAGGCGCTTGGAGATCTCGTCTTTTAAGAAGGCAAGGTATTCCATATCCTTTGTCTGGACGAATTCATAGTTCATTATTTTTTCAGGCGTAAAACTGCCGTTATCAAGATACTGCTTTATACGGTAGGCATCCCTGGTGGTAAAGATACCCTGTGCAGGGATATTGCTCACGTCTCCCCAGTGATCGGTTGCAGCACGGAAAGCGCAGGAGAATTCAAACCAGTCAGGGTAGTCTTTAAGGATAGCCTGTTCCACACGGTTATCATAGCTGATGTAGATAGGGATCATACGCTGCTGAACGGATTCTTCTATACGTTCTCTGGTATTATAATTCAGATCCGCGCCGCTTCCGTCGGTATTTCCCGCAGCAACTATGCGGAAATCAGGATGCTTTTCAACATATTCTCCTCCCGGGAAACAATAACCGGCACGCAGCTGGTTGGAGAGGAAGGAATTAAGCTTTACCGTAGCTTTGCTGTTACCGTTATCAAGCTCATCACAGAAGGCGATGCCGCCATACTTATAAAGCCTGTAGAAGTTTGATTCGCTGTATTCTCCCATAGCGGTAACATATCCTAAAATATCGTATTCCTCATTGATATAGCCTATATCGGTCATGTCTGCATTAAGGATATCGCCTATCTGTTTTACCATATATGTCTTGCCGCAGCCGGAGGGACCGATAAGATAAGGGTTAACCTCTTCCATTACCGCAGTGAGAACATCATCGAACATCTCATGAAAAAGCTCGCCTTCTTTTATACGGCGCTCTTTTTCTTTCATGGCGAGGGCAAATCTTTCCCTGAACGGAACACGGCGGTCGAGCAGCGGATTGGCTTCTTTGATCACACGGGAGCTCTTGACGGGCGCAGAATCTTTTGCGACGTCTGCGGGAGCTTTTTCGGATCCGGATGCCGCTTCAGTACACAGATGATCGATCATTCCTTCATTCAGGATGGAAAGCCTGGCTATCTTGTCGAGCAGCTCGCGGTCCTCACGCATCTGTTCCGTGCGAGCGCTTATCTCCTCGTTGGTATGTGCGGCTGCGTTAAGCCGGCGTATCACATCGTCGGCATCATGGCTCAGCGAATTTATCTTAGCTGCTGTGGTACCGGTAAGACTGTTGGCGAGAGCGGTGTATTTATCAAGTTCGCTTTGGGCTTCGGCAAACAGTTCTTTTAAGAATGCTTCTTTTTCAAGATGTATGCTTTCTTTCTGGCGGGCGGTATATTCGGTTAATATGCTGTCAAGGCCGGCGGTAGCGTTCTTTACCTTTGTATCGAGATACAGTTCGGCACTGCGTGCGGACTCTTTTGCTTTTTTATCCGCTTCATCTGCCAGCTGCTCGATCTCACGGCCCCTGTGCTCCAATGCCGTTAAGATGTTTTTACCGTTCTCTATTGTGATCTCGGCGCTGTGCACGTTATTTTCGACCTGAGCCAGACGTACCGGATCTATGTCATAGATGCCGTTGCTGCGCGCGATCTTCCAAAGTTCATCTTTCAGAAAATTTTCATACATGTCGGGGCTTAGCGAAGTCATCCTGTTAACCAGCGTCAAAAGATATGACATGTATGCCGTATCATCGATAAAGAATGCTCTGGCATCGAGGGCATGGGTTTTTATGCATTCAAAGATCTTTATGGCGTTGTTCTGCATGGATATGAGCTGTACCAGTGTAAGATAATCGGATTTATCCCTAAAGGAAGCAAACAAAAAAGCGTCATAGAATCCCTTCATGATCAGTCCGTTATCGCAGGTGAGCATTTTAAAGATCTCTACCGTTTTATCGAATTCCGGAGTATTCTCTCCGTAAAGGAAGAGAGTGGCGTATATTTCTTCTGCATTTGAGACAAGAGCCGGAAAGGTGCTCTTTAGTGCAGCCTGTTTACGCAGCGTTTCCATGATATCTATATAAAGGGCGAGAGGCTTTACGGGAGGTTCCTCATCACCGCGTCTGATACGATCAAGCTTGTCGATCAGATCCTTTAGTGCCTCCGATCTTAAAAAGGGTTTTGCCAGATCATCCTTAAGATCATCAAGGAGCTTACTGAGCTTTATGCCTGTGGATATCTTACTGACATTTGAGTACTGGTTTTCCATTTCGTTTTTCTCCTTAAGGAAAGTCAGGCTAATGCGGATCCTGTAAAAGATCAGCCTGCCGCTATGGTATAGTAATTTCCTGCGTAATTATCCTGATATGACCCGGAGCCGGGAGCTTTTGCATCAAGCATATGCAGTTCGCATATATCGGAGCGCTCGTACAGGCGCAGGGCGTAATGCATGAAAGGGATAGGGGGCTCATCATCTGCGCTTAAGTTCTGACAGCACAGACACAGACTGATTCCCATTTCATCTTCCTGCGAATAATAGATCCTGTAATCACAGCCGGCTTTATTGGCACTGAACATACTGCCACCCCAGGGCAGAGCAGTGGCGCAAAAGCTACCGCGTTCTATGCCTGTGATGGTACAGATACGACCGGAGGGGGAGATACCGGGATCGGCGGGATATTCGCTTTCCCTGCAGAAAACCTGTGTTTCATCCTTCCATAAGCTGTGCTGCATAAGGGCAAGGTTGTTTGCGGGATGATAAACCATATCCCCGTGATAACGGTAATACCGGTCGGAATATGAAACATTCAGACCATCCATTCCGAATGTGATAATGATATTTAAGGAATTACCGGCCGAAAGCACGTTAAGAACACTTACTTCGGTGCGGTGGTCGGATGGCGTTTTTATCTGGTAAGGAAAATGCAGGCTTTGTCCGTTTTTATATGCATCAAGTATACCCCGGCTGAAGCATTGCTTTCTGACGATATCGAAACTTATACCGGATTCGGGGGATTCATACAGCGTTTGTATGATATACTTTATGACCGGAAGGGTATAAATGTAAGTAAAAGCTTTCGGGGCGATAACCGGCGTGAAGGTCTTTTTATATCCGGACAGCATTTTTTGATAAATGTCTTCGGAAAAGGGGCCGGCACCGGATAATACCCTGAGTGTTTCGTCGTCCGTTATTATCGTCTTTTGGGAAGATTCACGTTCATATACCTTGACGATGCGGTCAAACAGTTCATAAAAATGCGCATCAGCCGTACAAAGATTGATGGTCTTATCCTGATAGTATGCTAAGATTCCGCATATGGGGCCGTTTTCGCTAAAGAGCCGGTAGAAACGGATCATGTGCAGATCGTTAACTGACGCTATTTGATTAAGGATACTGTTTTCAGTCAAATCAGCTTTACTCCGTATCTTTGATTCATGATAATAATAATACTTCAGCCGTTTATAAGTCGTCAAGCATGCTTACGTTCGCTTGACAGGGGATTAAAAGTGAAGTACATTTTAAGAACTATCTTTTATCTGTAATGTATGTAAAAATGTTATCGGGAGAACACATGGATCATGGAAGATTTCAATATAAGACCAATAACGGAGAGCGATAATGAAGCGATAGCAGCGCTTATCAGAAAGACGCTTAAGGCCTATGCCTTAGATATCCCCGGGACGGTGTATTTTGATGAGGGGCTGGATCATCTGAGTGATGTATACAGCGGAAAAGACTGCGCTTATTACGTTATCGTTGATAAGAACGGGAAGCTTATCGGCGGTGTGGGATTTGCGCGGCTTTCTTTTATGAAGGATACCGCCGAGCTGCAGAAACTATACCTTGATGAGAGCATGCAGGGAGCGGGACTGGGATATGAGATGCTTGACTTCATTGAGACAAAGATGCGCAAAGCGGGATTTAAACGCTCTTATCTTGAAACGCACGATAATCTAAAAGCTGCCATTCATATATACGAAAAGAGCAGTTATACTCTGATAGAGAGACCTGCGGAAGTAGTACACAGTACGATGAACAGATTCTATTTAAAAGATTTGTAAAGTATAAAGGAGGAGTGTATGAAGATCACAGCGCTTGATGAGAAATGGACATTCAGGAGAGGCTATCTGGATTCTATCACTATGCTGGAGGCCGATCCGGGAACAGAGGTTGATCTGCCGCATGACGGCATGATAGGAACGAGCGTTTCGCCGGATGCTCCTGCGGGAGTTGATTCGGGATATTTTTGCGGAGGGCTTTTTAGTTACACCAAATATGTCTTTTTCCCGAAGGAATGGGAAAATGATTCGGTGGGACTTAAGTTTGACGGAGCCATGATGAATGCGAGCGTTGACGTAAACGGCAGCCGCGTGGCCATGTGTCATAACGGCTATTCCCCGTTCTATGTGGATCTGAGCGATCATGTGACTTTCGGGGAAGAAAACCGCATAAGCGTCAATGTCAATACCTCCATGCAGCCTGCATCGCGCTGGTATACGGGGGCGGGCTTATACCGCGGCGTGCAGCTATGTCATGCACCGCGTTTGCATGTGGCAGCCGACGGCATTTATGTATATACAAAAGAAGTGGCTGACGGATATGCATTTTTGGAGGCGCTGATCGAGATCGAAAACGACTGTGATTCAAACCGCATGGCCGAGGTGACACTTAGCCTTTATCCGGAAGGGAGTGAGGAAGCTGCGGCACAAACAAAACGCGTGATATATATAGGGCGGCGCTTGCGAGAAAATGCGCGGATGACGCTCAGCGTTAAGGATCCGCTTTTATGGGATGCCGATCAGCCCAATCTGTACTGCGTAAAGGCGCAGGTACGCAATCTGGGAGAATACCGCACTCATTTTGAGCCGGATGATGAAGTGAGTACAGATGAAGCTGTGGCGCTGTTTGGAATAAGGACCATATCA